>VTLG01005144.1_pt1 | contig 11758 bp, 13 predicted proteins | sample 4694571 | NCBI WGS metagenome assembly VTLG01 (sample SAMN12604809, study PRJNA352737) | marine metagenome | biome: ENVO:00000447; feature: ENVO:00000209|ENVO:00000569|ENVO:01000036; material: ENVO:00002151; isolation source: viral sequences binned using virsorter ... | reverse complement strand
TTGGTTGGTAACTACAGCTAGAGACGCATTTCTGCCAGCCGCGACCATGGTGAAGACTCGGAGTTGATCTCCAGCCATCAGAGTTACAGGGCGAGCAAGAGCAGGTGTACCGCATGCTACACCTTTTACTGCGAACGGTACTAGAGAAAGAATCAATCCTTTCCTTAGAATGTATGCGTATGATATGTTAGCTCCTGCTGTAACTAATCCAGAAGTTACTGTTTGACCTGTTGCAAAGTCTCCGATGTTCTGGGCTGTTACTGTGTAAGCTGTATCTGTAGTAAGACTAGCTTCAGTTCCGTCTGTGATTGTTGCGTTTAATGGTATTTTAAATCCTGAAGAGCAGTTTAGAACTCCTGTTACATTTTGTGTTGTCATCTTAGATCACCTCAAAGTTTGAAACCTGCTCCTAAAGGTTTGAAAATGTTACGATTTACATTTGAAATAGGTCTGCGAAGTAATCTTTTACCTAATCTAAAGCCAATACCAATGCCTAATGATTGTATAGCCATAGCCTGATAATTGTTCATGAAGTTTGATTGAACAACACCAAACGCCTGGTCAGGAGAACTGATTAGATCTCCCAAAGAGATTGCATCTGCTCCTACTGCCATAGGTGCAGCATATGCTTGAAGCATACTTGACCCTACATTTGGAGTCTTAAACCCAATATCTGTTGGGCCTGTAATTAATCCCACAGGAGATGTCCCCATCAATCCCTGAGTTAATACATTAGCATAAGCGTAACTTTCTGCTACATTCAATAGTGAAGTCGCTCGACTTCTTCGGCGTGGACTAGACTTTCTTCTACGAGCCATAACTTATCTGGTTAATAGTCGGCTTATGAATCTTGACTAGTAAAAAGACCTTTTTCGTCTCTTTGGATAACTTTCATCTCTGGTTGTTGCTTTTGTTGGTTCATGTTAGCTATAAGTTGACCAATTGCCATTTGAATTGGGTTAATTGGCTCATGATCTCCTAAACCAGGTATCTTTTCTACTACTGAGCGTATTGCTATAGCTAGTTTTTCATCTAATTCAATTAATCCGTCTTCTATTTGTCTTCCTAGGTCTATTAATAGTTTGAAAACTACGCCAAAACCCACAATTATCGTTCCTATAATATAGAGTGTCTCCATCATAGCCCCATCGAGTCCTCTTCGGTCCTTAAAACCCCCCCAAACCCCAATCCGAATCCTTTTAATGCAATCATGGTTCGCTAAGTACCTTAGCAGGCGATATGCAATCGCATTTGTCTTAAAAAATCTGGCGATTTTTTCTGCGGCAGATTTGCCGCGTATATTATATAGCCCATACGGGTCAGAATCAATATTATGGATGGGACTCCACCGAGACACAACAAATGTTGTTTATGCAGAATAAGAAAATGTTACGAAGATGAGAAAAGGCATTTATGGGGCATTTGTGAACGATGTAAAGACATAATAAGCGAGGAGTGGTTTTAGTTGATTTGTATGCGTAACAATTGCACTACTAAAATTGAAATTGGCTATAGACACACGACTAAGCAATGCGCCAGGTGTTTGCGTATTTATGGAAGGTGGAATAAATGAATCTAAGATGTTCTAAATGTCAGCTAGTCTTTCTAGTCAACACCTTTGAAGATGTAAGGATCATACAGGCTATGTCTTGCCCAGAAGGAGCAGGACACAAACTAAGCGAGGTTGTATAATGACTAAATGCCCTTATCATTCTCAATACGATAATGAAACTCATATTAACAGAACAGGAATAAAAAAATATTTATTTTCATTATGTAACTGTAAGGAGGAAAAAAATAATGAGTAAAATATTACATTCCTTCACTTTGCATGAACATACTTCTGATCTACTTCGTAAGAAATCAAAGAAGGGCTACATGTCTGACAATGTATCTAGCGCAATTGAATGGTACTATACTTCGCCTGTCTGGACTAAGGAGCGTGATGAACAAGGAGAGTTTACAGGAAAATTAGTTAGAGCTAACAAAGGCGTTGTCATTGCTCCATATGAACGAAAGAAATACCAGGAGATCATAGGAACTCTAAACAAACAAATTGATGCTCTTAAGGCTGAGAAGAGAATAATACAGAATAATAGGTTCAAGTTTTGGAAAAAGATGCCCTAATAGGGGGGTATATGCCTTATATTGGTGAACCAAATACAGGATTAGACCCTGTAGGAGGATATACATTTGGATTTTCGACTGAAGGAATTGTTGGGTCTGGTCTATACATTCCTGAATATGGGTTCGGCACACTAGGAATTATTAGATTAATAATTTGACTAATTGGATCGTCTCTAATTTCTGATACTGTTTCTTTCCAGGCATTATATTGAATTAACCAATCATTGTAAATGTCTAAACCGGATTCGTAGGCCCTAGTTCCTATGTCAAACTTAAATCCATAATATGTAGCTAGTCCACCAAGAATTAACGACATAGCTGAGACATCAGAAATTAAAGCTACAAGTGGAGTTGAAATTCTGTTTACCTGGTAAGCAAGCAAACCGTCAGAAATTAATTCTCTTTCTGATCGTCCAAGAACTATTTCATGCCTAATTACTTGGTCTGGTTTTGGCTTAGGCATCCAAATCACTCCGGTATGTCGTATTGATTCCATGCATCTGCAGCAGACCAGGCATCCTCATAATTACCTGGTAAATCTCTTAGGAAAGTTCTGTAATTAATCCAATCTTCTGAAGGGTTTTGGTCTGACATAAACCGCCAATCTGAATTATCTAATTCGTTATTTCTATGTTGCCGCAATTGATCCCAAGAAACAGGTAATTGCTCTTGAGTAACATTACCTTCTAAATCAACAAGATTCATGTAAGTTGGTACTATCATTAGAAACCAGCTCCTAACATTGGGTGCAAACCATAATTCGATTCTAACTCTGAAGTTGTAATTGGTGTTGGAAGGCCTGTATCAATACCAACTTGAACAGAAGTCCTCAATTGTAAACCATTAAAATTACTAATATCAGTAATGTAAACATAATTTCCGCCTTGAGCATCGTTTTTCATGGCTCTAAGTCCGATACTTGATGAAGTTGTGCCTTGAGCGAATCCGATCCAATAAAGAGTATTTGCTGTTACTGCAGTTGTTGACACACCTGCCGTATAATAACCACTTGTAACACCAGACTGTAAAGCAGTTTCAACTTGTAATGCGTCTGGAGAACCGTTACTGTTTGCAGAATATAGACCTAATTTTCCTGTGAATGTGCCTGAAACTATAGAATATTGTAAACTTGTTATTGATACAGCTTTAGGAAATATAATAGGAACAAAATGGACATAACTGTTGTTGAATGTAAATGTTGAAGATGACATTGTATTTCCTCCAAATAAACCGCCACTAGCCATCAATGTATCAAATGACGATCCCATTTCACCAGCACCAGCAGGTATAGTAGAACCACCACCACCACCAGAAGCGGTAATTGTTACATCACCTAAACCAGAAGCAGGACTCAAAGTAATGTTAGTACCTGCAACTAAGGAAGTTACAGGGCTTGCATCAGCAGCGATCGTAACATCGCCACCTGCCCCACCGTCAGTAATCGTTATTCTAGATCCTGCTGTTAGTTTTCTTTCATTGGTTAGTGTACCATTGAGTGCCATGACTACATATTCTGCATCTGTTGGCGCTCCTGAACCGCCCCCTCCTGTTAAAAATCCGTTCCAATCTCCCCGAACTGCCATCCTGGCTAATTGTACCAGGACTAACCTACGCATCTCATCCTCATTCTCTGGTTCAATGAATAGTTTTTCCGCCACGCCCTGGAACTGAGCATAAGATAAATTCTCTAGATCAGTCTCTTTCAATAGCTCATATATTCTCATCGAGTAATTATTTGCGTCTGGTAGTGGCATATCCTGGTTCTCCTTATGTTAAAAATCCGTCCCAATCACCTTTGCAGGCTGTAATTGCGAGTTTAATTAATACTAATCTTCTTAGTTCGTCTTCATTTAATTCCATTACATCAATTACCTTAGCAGTATTATCAATGGTAGGATTCTCACCAGATGCAATCTCTTCAAGCGTCTTACCTTGCATAATCGGATAAATCCTCTTTGAGGTTTTTTCCGCATTAGGTAAAGGCATATCATATCACTTACTTTAATTGTTTAGATCGCATGTCAACTATCTTACGAACTGCATCATAATCTTTCATTGACATATATCCAGCACCTAACAGCTTAAACGCTTTTGATTGCATTTCTGCTAATCTTCTGCGACCTTGTGCTTTTGTCATCTTCATTTAGATCACCTTAAGCAGAAGTAATGTATTGCGCTGTAAAGTTTAGTTGAACAGGAATTGAGCATGGCTTCATGTAAGGCTGTGCTTCAATTGGGTCTGTTGCTGGAACTGCTCCAGATAAGTTACCGTTTGACATTGTTACTTGTGCGCCACCTGCCACGCTTGTAATTAATGCCTGGTCAACTGAAGTAAATTGTGCCTGAACACATACTTGACCTTGCAAAGTTTCCCCAATTGTATTTCCTGTCTGCAAATCAACAAGTTGGAATGTTCCCGCACCTGCCGCTACACTAGCACCAATAAAGATTCTAGGAACTCCTTGGTTGGTAACTACAGCTAGAGACGCATTTCTGCCAGCCGCGACCATGGTGAAGACTCGGAGTTGATCTCCAGCCATCAGAGTTACAGGGCGAGCAAGAGCAGGAGTGCCACATGCAACTCCCTTAACTGCGAATGGTACTAAAGATAGAATCAATCCTTTCCTTAGAATGTAGGCATATGATATGTTAGCTCCTGCTGTAACTAATCCAGAAGTTACTGTTTGACCTGTTGCAAAGTCTCCGATGTTCTGGGCTGTTACTGTGTAAGCTGTATCTGTAGTAAGACTTGCTTCAGTTCCGTCTGTGATTGTTGCGTTTAATGGAATCTTAAAACCGCTAGAGCAGTTTAGGACACCTGTTACATTTTGTGTTGTCATCTTAGATCACCTCAAAGTTTGAAACCTGCTCCTAAAGGTTTGAAAATGTTACGATTTACATTTGAAATAGGTCTGCGAAGTAATCTCTTACCTAATCTAAAGCCAATACCAATGCCTAATGATTGTATAGCCATTGCCTGGTAATTGTTCATGAAGTTTGATTGAACAACACCAAACGCCTGATCAGGTGAACTGATTAAATCTCCCAAAGAGATCGCATCTGCTCCTACTGCCATAGGTGCAGCATAAGCTTGAAGCATACTTGACCCAACACTTGGAGTCTTAAACCCAATATCTGTTGGGCCTGTGATTAATCCTACAGGAGATGTTCCCATCAATCCCTGGGTTAATACATTTGCATAAGCATAACTTTCTGCAACATTCAATAGTGAAGTCGTTCGACTTCTTCGGCGTGGACTAGACTTTCTTCTACGAGCCATAACTTATCTGGTGAATAGTAGGCTTATGAATCTTGACTAGTAAAAAGACCTTTTTCGTCTCTTTCGATAACTTTCATCTGTGGTTGTTGCTTTTGTTGGTTCATGTTAGCTATAAGTTGACCGATCGCCATTTGAATTGGGTTAATTGGCTCATGTTCACCTAAGCCTGGTATTTTTTCTACTACTGATCGTATTGCTATAGCTAGTTTTTCATCTAATTCAATTAATCCATCTTCAATTTTATGTCCCAGGTCAATTAATAGTTTGAAAACTACGCCAAAACCTACAATTATTGTTCCTATAATATAGAGTGTCTCCATCATGGCCTGTCCCATCCCCCATCGGCTCTTAAAACCCCCCCAAACCCCAATCCCAATCCTTTTAATGCAATCATGAGTCGCTAAGTACCTTAGCAGGCGATATGCAATCGCATTTGTCTCAAAAAATCTGGCGATTTTTTTTGCGGCAGATTTGCCGCGTATATTATATAGCCCATACGGGTCAGAATCAATATTATGGGAGACGAGATACCGAGACACAACAAATGTTGTTTATGCAGAATAAGAAAATGTCATCAAGACCAAAAGGGCCATTTATGGGGCATCTGTGAACGATGTAAGGACATGATTAGTGAGGATTGGTTATGATGTGGTTTGTAGATCGTTATCAACCAGGAGATGGCACGGCATACACTTTACACATAGTAAAACATCATCATGGCGGTTACTTAGTATGTTGTAATGATGATTCAATGTGGCTTGCTTTCAAAGATGGCGAAGTAAAACACTTAGCGAGTCGGCATTGGGATTATGACACGCCTAACCAATTTACACAAAGAGCAATATCAACAAAAATAAAGGAGTTGCGATTAGAATGAATCTCAAATGTTCTAAATGTCAGTTAGTGTTTTTAGTTAACACCTTTGAAGATGTAAGGATTATACAGGCTATGTCTTGTCCAGAAGGAGCAGGTCACAAACTAAGCGAGGTTGTATAATGATTAGAATACAAATTTGTCGAAAATGTTTTGAAGTTGCTTATGTTAATAAAAATGATATTTGTGAAAAATGTTTGGAGGTTTGCTATGACTAAAATATTACATTCGTTTACTTTACACGATCATACTTCTGAATTACTTCGTAAGAAATCGAGAAAGGGCTACATGTCAGACAATGTATCTACTGCTATTGAATGGTACTACACATCTCCTGTCTGGACAAAGGAGCGTGATGATGAAGGAGAATTTACAGGCAAACTAGTTAGAGCTAACAAAGGCGTTGTCATTGCTCCATATGAGCGAAAGAAGTATCAGGAGATCATAGGAACTCTAAACAAACAGATCGACGCTCTTGAGGCTGAGAAGAGAGTAATACAGAATAATAGGTTCAAGTTTTGGAAGAAGTTGCCTCAATAGGGGGTATTAATACAAATCTGCTGGACTTGTTACATCTGAAAAGTCTGAAGGCCCGTATGCTTGCCCTGGTTGGCCGTACATTGCTGATCCTCCTTGTGGTCTACCTGCATACGGATTTGGTATTGACGGTAAAATAATAGATAATAATTGACTAATTGGATCGTCTCTAATTTCTGATACTGTTTCTTTCCAGCCATCATATTGAACCTTCCAATCATTATACAATTCTAATCCTGAATCATATGCTCCTGGTATTATGTCAAACTTAAATCCGTAATAAGTTGCTAATCCGCCAAAGATAAGACCCATTGCTGAGACATCAGACAATAGAGCTACTAGTGGAGTTGAAATTCTGTTTACTTGGTAAGCTAGTAAACCATCAGAAATTAATTCTCTTTCTGATCGGCCTAATACAATTTCATGTCTAATTACTTGGTCTGGCTTTGGTTTAGGCATTAATCCCACCTTAGACCGAATCGAATAGGATTATTAGAAAACGGACTTAAGTTACCTGTTGAAACGGTTGCAGGTAAAACATTGTTAGAACCAGATAAAGCAACGACTGAACCTGTATCTCCAACTGATGCTAAATTAGGGTAGGTTTGGCTAACTGATGCATATTTGAAACATGTACTTGCAGTTTCAGCAGTAAAATTACCTGCTCCGCTTGTATCTTTTCTAACCCATGCAAAATGGTACTGAGTACCTGCAACTAACGCAGGCGTTCCTGTGAAACTTGTTAACGCTAAAACACCCGTTGCTGAAATTGATATAGTTCCTTCAGCAATTTTACTATTAGGTAATCCGCCTGAATCACTATAAATTCCAATTGTATAATCTGGTGTATCTGTATCTGAATTTACATTGACTTGTATTTCTGTTACAGTTCCGGTAACAGGAGATATAAACGGTCTGAAATAAGGTGAGTCGCTTGCAGTTGTTGAACTTGTTGAACTTGATTGAGTATTACCCCAGGGAGGCATACAAGATACCAGGTATAATTCTCGATTACTTGCAGGGAATGAACCGTCACGATCAGGTAATACAGGTTGGTATCCAGAACCTCCTCCACCGGTTGCTTCAATTGTCAAAGTTCCGTTTGCACCTGTGTCAGTAAAAGAAATTCCCGTACCTGCTGTCAATACTCTTTCAGCAGTTAGATCGCCATCTAAACCAAGAGTCAAATAAGACGCATCATTTGGAGCTAATCCTGTTGGAGTTGCTGCGCTTATTGTTACATCACCTAAACCTGATGCTGGACTTAATGAAATGTTAGTGCCAGCCACTAAAGAAGTTACAGGGCTTGATGCTGCGTTAATTGTAACATCACCTAAACCAGATACAGGGCTTAATGTTACATTAGTACCTGCAACCAGGGAAGTTACAGGACTTGCATCTGCTGCAATTGTAACATTTCCGCCAGCACCACCGTCAGTAATTGATATTCTAGATCCAGCTGTTAGTTTTCTTTCGTTTGTAAGAGTACCATTCAATGCCATAACAACATATTCAGCATCTGTTGGCGCTCCTGATCCACCTCCACCACTCAAAAAGCCGTTCCAATCACCACGGACGGCCATCCTAGCTAACTGTACCAGGACTAATCTACGCATTTCATCTTCATTCTCTGGTTCAATGAATAGTTTTTCTGCTACTCCCTGGAACTGTGCATAAGATAAATTCTCTAGATCAGTCTCTTTCAATAATTCGTATATCCTCATTGAGTAATTATTTGCGTCTGGTAGTGGCATAATGTATACATCCTATGTTAAAAATCCGTCCCAATCACCTTTGCAGGCTGTAATTGCGAGTTTAATTAATACTAATCTTCTTAGTTCGTCTTCATTTAATTCCATTACATCAATTACCTTAGCAGTATTATCAATGGTAGGATTCTCACCAGATGCAATCTCTTCAAGCGTCTTACCTTGCATAATCGGATAAATCCTCTTTGAGGTTTTTTCCGCATTAGGTAAAGGCATATCATATCACTTACTTTAATTGTTTAGATCGCATGTCAACTATCTTACGAACTGCATCATAATCTTTCATTGACATATATCCAGCACCTAACAGCTTAAACGCTTTTGATTGCATTTCTGCTAATCTTCTGCGACCTTGTGCTTTTGTCATCTTCATTTAGATCACCTTAAGCAGAAGTAATGTATTGCGCTGTAAAGTTTAGTTGAACAGGAATTGAGCATGGCTTCATGTAAGGCTGTGCTTCAATTGGGTCTGTTGCTGGAACTGCTCCAGATAAGTTACCGTTTGACATTGTTACTTGTGCGCCACCTGCCACGCTTGTAATTAATGCCTGGTCAACTGAAGTAAATTGTGCCTGAACACATACTTGACCTTGCAAAGTTTCCCCAATTGTATTTCCTGTCTGCAAATCAACAAGTTGGAATGTTCCCGCACCTGCCGCTACACTAGCACCAATAAAGATTCTAGGAACTCCTTGGTTGGTAACTACAGCTAGAGACGCATTTCTGCCAGCCGCGACCATGGTGAAGACTCGGAGTTGATCTCCAGCCATCAGAGTTACAGGGCGAGCAAGAGCAGGAGTGCCACATGCAACTCCCTTAACTGCGAATGGTACTAAAGATAGAATCAATCCTTTCCTTAGAATGTAGGCATATGATATGTTAGCTCCTGCTGTAACTAATCCAGAAGTTACTGTTTGACCTGTTGCAAAGTCTCCGATGTTCTGGGCTGTTACTGTGTAAGCTGTATCTGTAGTAAGACTTGCTTCAGTTCCGTCTGTGATTGTTGCGTTTAATGGAATCTTAAAACCGCTAGAGCAGTTTAGGACACCTGTTACATTTTGTGTTGTCATCTTAGATCACCTCAAAGTTTGAAACCTGCTCCTAAAGGTTTGAAAATGTTACGATTTACATTTGAAATAGGTCTGCGAAGTAATCTCTTACCTAATCTAAAGCCAATACCAATGCCTAATGATTGTATAGCCATTGCCTGGTAATTGTTCATGAAGTTTGATTGAACAACACCAAACGCCTGATCAGGTGAACTGATTAAATCTCCCAAAGAGATCGCATCTGCTCCTACTGCCATAGGTGCAGCATAAGCTTGAAGCATACTTGACCCAACACTTGGAGTCTTAAACCCAATATCTGTTGGGCCTGTGATTAATCCTACAGGAGATGTTCCCATCAATCCCTGGGTTAATACATTTGCATAAGCATAACTTTCTGCAACATTCAATAGTGAAGTCGTTCGACTTCTTCGGCGTGGACTAGACTTTCTTCTACGAGCCATAACTTATCTGGTGAATAGTAGGCTTATGAATCTTGACTAGTAAAAAGACCTTTTTCGTCTCTTTCGATAACTTTCATCTGTGGTTGTTGCTTTTGTTGGTTCATGTTAGCTATAAGTTGACCGATCGCCATTTGAATTGGGTTAATTGGCTCATGTTCACCTAAGCCTGGTATTTTTTCTACTACTGATCGTATTGCTATAGCTAGTTTTTCATCTAATTCAATTAATCCATCTTCAATTTTATGTCCCAGGTCAATTAATAGTTTGAAAACTACGCCAAAACCTACAATTATTGTTCCTATAATATAGAGTGTCTCCATCATGGCCTGTCCCATCCCCCATCGGCTCTTAAAACCCCCCCAAACCCCAATCCCAATCCTTTTAATGCAATCATGAGTCGCTAAGTACCTTAGCAGGCGATATGCAATCGCATTTGTCTCAAAAAATCTGGCGATTTTTTTTGCGGCAGATTTGCCGCGTATATTATATAGCCCATACGGGTCAGAATCAATATTATGGGAGACGAGATACCGAGACACAACAAATGTTGTTTATGCAGAATAAGAAAATGTCATCAAGACCAAAAGGGCCATTTATGGGGCATCTGTGAACGATGTAAGGACATGATTAGTGAGGATTGGTTATGATGTGGTTTGTAGATCGTTATCAACCAGGAGATGGCACGGCATACACTTTACACATAGTAAAACATCATCATGGCGGTTACTTAGTATGTTGTAATGATGATTCAATGTGGCTTGCTTTCAAAGATGGCGAAGTAAAACACTTAGCGAGTCGGCATTGGGATTATGACACGCCTAACCAATTTACACAAAGAGCAATATCAACAAAAATAAAGGAGTTGCGATTAGAATGAATCTCAAATGTTCTAAATGTCAGTTAGTGTTTTTAGTTAACACCTTTGAAGATGTAAGGATTATACAGGCTATGTCTTGTCCAGAAGGAGCAGGTCACAAACTAAGCGAGGTTGTATAATGATTAGAATACAAATTTGTCGAAAATGTTTTGAAGTTGCTTATGTTAATAAAAATGATATTTGTGAAAAATGTTTGGAGGTTTGCTATGACTAAAATATTACATTCGTTTACTTTACACGATCATACTTCTGAATTACTTCGTAAGAAATCGAGAAAGGGCTACATGTCAGACAATGTATCTACTGCTATTGAATGGTACTACACATCTCCTGTCTGGACAAAGGAGCGTGATGATGAAGGAGAATTTACAGGCAAACTAGTTAGAGCTAACAAAGGCGTTGTCATTGCTCCATATGAGCGAAAGAAGTATCAGGAGATCATAGGAACTCTAAACAAACAGATCGACGCTCTTGAGGCTGAGAAGAGAGTAATACAGAATAATAGGTTCAAGTTTTGGAAGAAGTTGCCTCAATAGGGGGTATTAATACAAATCTGCTGGACTTGTTACATCTGAAAAGTCTGAAGGCCCGTATGCTTGCCCTGGTTGGCCGTACATTGCTGATCCTCCTTGTGGTCTACCTGCATACGGATTTGGTATTGACGGTAAAATAATAGATAATAATTGACTAATTGGATCGTCTCTAATTTCTGATACTGTTTCTTTCCAGCCATCATATTGAACCTTCCAATCATTATACAATTCTAATCCTGAATCATATGCTCC
>VTLG01013717.1_pt1 | contig 11761 bp, 26 predicted proteins | sample 4694571 | NCBI WGS metagenome assembly VTLG01 (sample SAMN12604809, study PRJNA352737) | marine metagenome | biome: ENVO:00000447; feature: ENVO:00000209|ENVO:00000569|ENVO:01000036; material: ENVO:00002151; isolation source: viral sequences binned using virsorter ... | reverse complement strand
GATTCAGTATGAATAATCCAAACCTCCAGCAAATTCCTGCACGCAACAAGGAACTCGGCCCACGGATCAGATCATTATTTATTCCTGAAGAAAAATGTCAGTGGGGTTGTTTTGATTACAATCAACAGGAACCAAGACTCGTTGTACACTATGCCTCATTACAAAATTTATATGGTGTTGATGAAGTGGTTGAAGCTTATAAAAATGAAGACGCAGATTTTCACAAAATTGTAGCTGACATGGCTGATATCCCAAGGACTCAAGCCAAAACAATTAATCTAGGATTATTTTATGGAATGGGAAAAAATAAATTACAAGCAGAACTAGGAGTGAGTAAACTTCAAGCTGAAGATTTATTTAGAACCTATCATGCTAAAGTTCCCTTTGTTAAAATGTTAATGGATGCAGTGATGAAACGTGCGCAAGACTCAGGAAAGATTAGAACTTTACTTGGAAGACTGTGTCGTTTTCCTTTATGGGAACCCAATCAGTTCGGGATTCATAAAGCATTACCCCATGATCAAGCGCTCTTAGAACACGGACCAGGGATCAGAAGAGCTTACACCTACAAAGCATTAAATAGATTAATACAAGGATCAGCAGCAGATATGACTAAAAAAGCTATGATTGATCTACATAAAGAGGGTATTATTCCCCATGTACAGGTACATGATGAGTTGGATATTTCCGTAAAAGATGATAAAGAAGCTAAACAGATAGTACAAATAATGGAAACTTCAGTTGAGCTAGAAGTACCAAATAAGGTAGACTATGAGTCGGGCGAAAACTGGGGCAACATTCAATAGGAGGAACTATGGAAACAATTAAACAGATCTGGCACGACCACAGAAAAGTGTGTATTGGTGCTGGAGTTGTACTTGTGATTTTAATTATCGCAGCACTATAGGAATTTATGTTAAATGGCGTACTTGAATGCAAACATTCCTGCCACGTATGCGCAGGTAAGAAGAGAATATTTATATGATCTTAAAGAGCACCATGGAGAAGTGGAAGACTGCTTACTTTTTGGGTTTGCATCGATTACAGGGCGTCCAATACTCTTTCATGCAATTATGGAAAACGGAGCTATATTCTACCGTTTGCCAATCTCTGCATTCATACAAAAAGGATTTGATGTCAAAGAAGTTCCTAGGATGCGACTTGACGAGCTGGAGCTTTGGAATTGCTTTAGTTACTATCCTAGCGTTACTTCTTTTGATGTCTTGGACGGTCAGTCCTGTAAATTCATAGGAAAAGATAAGAAGTGGTATCCAGGAGCGTATCTTTTTACGGTTGACTGGGGCCATCCAGAGAGTAATATAGTCGATACGGATCATTCAGAGATCCCGCAAGAACATAAGTGTGCGCACATCATAGCCCTGGAGAACGGGAACTATGCGGCTCAGCCAAACAATAGAATCATCTGGAGTATTCCCTCTTTCACCGTGAGAAATGAAATTCCTCGGGACTGGAAGACTCAAACTACTGAGTGGAATGTCGAAGATGATAGTAAATGGAAAACGGAAGATTCAGATAGATTCTTCTATGATATTGAAGAAGTAAAAAATGACAAAATGTGAAGATTGTAAATGTAACTGTCACTGTAATGTAGGTGAACACTCAGACCTATACGGGGTGTGTCCTTGTACGGATTGCAAACATGCGGAATGTGAAGTATGTCAATAGACGAAACAAAAACTTGCAATATGCATACCAAAGAAAAAGAAAAATCAGGTACATGTTGTCAAATAAAAGACGAACAAGAAAACGCAGAGCAACTAACGTATGAACATTTTGTTGACGTTGGGACTGCACCAAAGGAGCAAAATGAATAAATTATATTTAGTCCTTGCACTATTATTCGCATTAAGCGCCTGCTCGGTAGGCAAAAAATGTACCTATACACAAGATGGAACGAAACTCTCATCTTATGTATGGTTTTATAGTGGTGACAAGCCAATTGATTTAGATAAAAACAATTGTAACTAGGATGAACGAAAAATTAATCACGGCACTACTCGCTATTTTATTAGCGCTTGGAGGATGGACGCTTCAGCGTACATTTTCACTGTCGCAAGACATGGTCTTAATTAAAACCAAAGTGGAGATAATAGAAGATGAGGTACAGAGCTTTAAAGATTCTAAGGGCAAGAAGAAACGTAAGAAAAAGAAAAAGTCAGGAGACTAGATGGATGAAATATCTAGTATCCTCTCTGATTATTGGTTTATTAGTTCTTTTTACGATGGGATGTAGTGGCGTAAAACATGTTCTCCAAATTGAAGAACCCACTGATCATACCCAAGGTGATGATGGTGGAAAATTAAAATATAAAATTATTTGGGGCGACATTAATCAAAAGGAGTAAAAATGAATGAAATTAAAAGAGTAATAAATGCATTCTTTGCTCGATATGAGTTTGAATATAGAATGCTGGTCGTAATAGCCATTGCCTCTTTATTTTATATACACTTTTCTCAATGTGTATGATAAAGTATGTGACGTTATTTATAGGAATGAGCATTGGACTCCTAATAGGATTCTCTGTGTATCATTATTTCTTTATGGAAAAATTTAGTTGTTGCGGAGTCTATGGGTAAACCTTTAAAAATATCGGAACAAGCAGCCGTGCAGATGCCGATGAAAACGGTTGCCTCATTGATTTCCCTCGTCGCAATCGGGACCTGGGCTTTTTTTGGTATTCAAGAAAATTTAAATCGACACGCAACGAAGCTACAAATTATGGAAAAAGATTTAGTCGAAAATACAGAATTTAGGATCAAGTGGCCCAGGGGCCTCTTGGGCAGTTTGCCCGCAGATTCTGAGCAGTTTATGTTAATAGAAGAACTCTATAAACAAGTAGATAAAATGCAAATTAGATTAGAGAGTATGATGCACAATGAAGTTAATATAGAGGCTTTAACTAAAGCAGTTAATAAGCTACAAGCTGATGTAGAAAAATTAAAAGATAAGCAAAGATCATTTGCTAATGGAGGTCACGAATAATGGAAACAGTTTTATCGGGGATAGTCGTACTGTGCATGTTTTACCAAGGGGGTATTATAGAGCACACCTATATTCAGTCGCAGAGGATGTCAGATTGTTTGGCTAAAAAAAGAACCGTTGAGAGAAGCGTTAATCCCGAAAACGTGAGGATGCAATGCGGCAAAGTTAAAGCGGTCATAGAGAAAGATGAATATAGTGAGAAGATGAGAATAGTTAAAATTCTTGAAGATAAATATGACTCCTCAGGGTATACAAAATAATGGGAAAGTTAAAAGAACTAAAAACCCTATTGCAAAAATACTTCGGTATTTCAAGCCCCAAACCTATCGAAACAAAAAAACCTACACCCGTAAAGGCCGTCAAGCCTCAAGAGAAGCTAAACTCTTTCGTCGAGGAGATTGGTAAAGACATTTTCGGCATTCGTGTCAGAGTTGAATGGGGTCGTTGTCCCTATTGTGAAACAATGACTCAATTATTAAGTTTACATGCTAACTATTATAGATGTTCTCTGTGTCATGAGACCATAAAACAATACGTTAACGGGCATATAGCCTATCTACCGATTGACAATGACAGGTCAACCTTAGAGCATGAGCAGAAAGAGAGCTAAGAATCTCTTTGGTTATACACACATCAAAAAGACTCCTCGTAAACGCCCAGGCAGGCATGCGAAGTCTTATTCGAAGCGTATTCCGCGCCGTAAAAAATCGCGTGGCCAGGGCTAAAAATAAATTCTACTAGCCCTTGACATAAGTCCTACGAAAACCTATATTAACAAAAGAAAGAAAAAACTATGAGATATGAATATACAATAACTAAAGAAGGTGGCGAACCTGAACTAATGAAAGCCATGAGCTGGAAAAAGCTTTTTAAATCACTTCTAATGAAGTACCCTAAATTCAGTGGATGGTGTACCTATATTAATAAGAAAGGACATGTCCAAGTTAGAAGCTTTAATGATGGAAGAGAGGTAAAGAATCTATGATTTTTACACACTGTGTATTTTGTGGATGTGCACCAGCACCCGATCAATGGTCCAGTCAAGTTGAAAATGCTTGCATGGACTGTGTATGAAATACGTTATTATTCTTCTGCTCAGCGTCAGCGGAGTAGAGAAGATAGAATTAAAAACTCACGGCTTTAATTGTAATGAAATTGCTACAGCGTGGCGTGAAGTAAACACCACGTATCACGGACCAGGACCCAACCAAGGAAACTTTACCCATGATGGTAAACTCATGATTGGGTATATATGTAATGAATAAAACTCATTGAGTCGGGCGGGATCCCTATACGAACTCAACAGGGTTTGCTCATATAAATCGCGTTGCTAACGTGGCAAGATTTATATGGGTTAATATGAATCAAAGCTATCCCGAGAGGGAAAAAGGGGATAGCTATTAAAGGTGAGAATTGGGGCTTACCACATTTTCGCCATATTATCAAGATGTATCTGTAATTCTACAGGCATACTTAGTTCCTACTTGATATTTATTCACATTGGCATAACCCATTTTCTGTAGAATACTCACCGATTCTTTATGAGCGGCAATAGAACACTCATACCAAGTATCATAAAGGATTGGAGATTCAATCGGAGGCAGGCATCCATTCCCCTCAATAAAAGAGCACACCCATATTATTAATATATATTTCATCTTGACATTCTTTGAGTAAAATCCTATATTCTAATTTAAAAGGAAAGAAAACATGACAGACATTAGTAAATATCGAAACGTTTCACTTACACACGAAACCTATAACACATTGGTGAGGTTGTCCAAAACTTTATTGCCAGATGCGAAATTATCTATCAGTAAAACAGTTGAGGCGTTAGCAAATGAGAAAGATAAAAAGGTAAATGGGAAAGTTTCAACAAAAATTCACAATAGATAATTCAGACGAAGTAGCTGAAAAGTTACCTGAACGAGCACTTTGGGTTGCTGTATTATCTCGAGCGTGTCTTGATGCGTTTAGAGGTCCACCTATGTTGAATATGGCTCTGAAATCAAGTCGAAGTCATAAGAATCAAGCGGACTATGATCGTGATCAAGCGCGTCACTTCTTTTTAAGTGGGGGAGCTCACTTCAATGAAGTTTGTGAAATGGCTGGAAGAAATCCTCAATACGTAAAAGAGAAAGCAAGAAAATTATTATTGAGAAAAGAAGGTTGGAACGTTGATGTTCCAATCACTTCCCATTATCGTTCAAGAAAATCAGGAATTAAAAGAGGAAAATATAAAAAGAAACATTTAACGGGGAATGCTTATTACGCTGCGAAAGCTAAAAAGAATTTTTACTTTTATGAAATGGGTAAAAAAGGCGGACGCCCTAGAATGTATAACAGGATTGAATCATGAAAGAATTAAAATCACCAGAAAAGCACAGTAAAGTTTGTAACAATTGTCGTGGCAATGGCTACGTAACTGTGATAGACCATCAAGACCAAACAAACGTACACCAATGTTGGGTATGTAAGTCAGAAGGGGAGATTAAGAATTATGATCAAGCTGAAGTTGACGATTTTATTTATAATATTTATTACCGTAAGCGGTTGCAGTGAGTTTGCACTAATTGCGTCGGGTAGCTCTGTGGCTATTTCACAAAATTCTTACGTTCGAGCTTATAATGGAGCCGATGTATTAATGATTATGCATTCAGACAAAAGTATAAAGAAACATATTTATGAACAAGGAAAGAAACATGTACAAACCCTTACCCGAATCGCTAACGATTAAACAAAGCGGAATCAATGGCTTAGGACTCTTTGCCAAAGAAGGGATTGGTCAAGGAACTAATTTAGGAACGACTCACATGAGAATGGCGTGCCTTAATAATGAGGAAGTCATCTTGAGAACTCCACTCGGAGGATTCATTAATCATTCCAACACACCGAACGTGGTTAAGGTTGAACTGAGAACAGGAAATGGAGATCCCACTTGCTTAACCAAGAAGTGGTCTCTGGTTACACTCAAAGATATTAAAAAGGGAGAAGAGCTACTACTACGCTATTCTTTTTATAAGGTATGATGGATATTTTATTACAATTGATTGAACGCTGGTCAGGACGATTGCACAACTGGGCATGGTGCAAACGTAGACGGGCAACCGATTCCGCAACCTGGATCAAAGAATATCGTGAATGGAAGAAAACGAGATGCCCCCACAATTAAAACCGACTGTTTACATTGCGATGCCGTGCTATGATTCGGTCAAGATCAACACCATGCTCTCGATCATTCGACTGGTGCAGCAGCTCAGTCAAAGTGGAATTAAAGTCGGAATCAACACCATGAAATCTCCACTGATTCATCAAGCGCGAAATTATTTAACCTCGGTCTTCTTAACGACGGACTATACGCATTTACTTTTTATTGACTCCGATGTGGAGTTTGAACCTGAAGCCATCATTCGAATGTTGGTGGCCAAGAAAGACATTATCTGTACCCCGTATCGGGTGAAAGCGGAATTACTGGAGAAACATATTTATACCGTTGAATTTAAAAATCCTAAGACGATCCCTTTCCTCCCAGGAGGATTGGTGGAGATTACCGCAGGACCCACAGGGATCATGCTGATTGAACGATCGGTCTTTGAAAAAATTATAAAAAATCATCCTGAATTAAAAATTAAAAATAAAGCCACACCGAGCGCGACTAAGAGTCATGAGTTTTATTATAACTTCTTTGACTTTGGGTTTAAGGAAGGATATGCTATTGGTGAAGACGTTTCCTTCTGCAAATTGGCTCGGGGAAATGACTTTAAAATTTATGCTAACACTGAATCCACAACCTCGCATCACGGATCATGGGCATGGAAAGGAAAATTTAAGGAATCTTTAAATGGATGATAATAGAAAAATTACTGAGGAAGACACGCGACAAGTTTACGATGAGTTCTTTGATCATGCGATGCATCTCTTGAACAATCATCAAGCTCCGCTCGAATTGATCGCAGGCACCATGCTGGCGATTGCTCAGCGACTTTATAGAACTCAATTGAGTGATGAAGAATACGAAGAGATGATGGAAGTGATTAAAGACGCTCCCGTCAAGCCGTACGGTGTTAAAAAAGAGAGGATTCATTGAGCGAGTGGGATCATTTTATTCATAAAGGTAAACTGGTCGAAGAGCTCTTTGCTCAAAAACACTTAAGCGATATTCAATGGTCTAATAACTATCAGAATATTCATGAACATTGGGATATGCAAGGAGCCTTGAATGGGAAGACCTTTAAGTTTGATGTCAAAGGCCTGAAGAAAAAGAATCGAGGCGATGACAAGACGCAAGACAAGTGGGCCTGGGTTGAAGGGACCAACGTTGAAGGCAGACCTGGTTGGATTAAAGGGAAAGCCGACTACATTGTCTTTGAACGTGACGACTATTGGCTGGTGGTGAATCGTGAGGAGTTGTTTAAGTTTACTTGGGATAAGTTAAAGGAAGCGGGATTTCCGAAAGGCAAGAAGCCTTATCATGTTTACGATCGATCGTACTGGATGAAAAAGGATAAACTGACTTTGGTGCCTTATGAGGATATCGAACAGTTAAAGGATATTACGAAATTAGAAAAATGAATGAAGATGTGTCTTTGGGGGGAATCTCCGAAGAGATGTATAATATTTGGAAGGAGGATCTAATGGCTAAAAAGAAAAAAGCTAAGAAGAAGAAAAAGAAAAAGACGAAGAAAAGAAAAAAGAAAAGATAATGAAGAGACTTGAAAGATATAATTATGTCCGTGTTCCGCGGTCCGATGACGAGGGAAATAGAACGTATGATGTCCAAGGCGCCCATTTGCCTAGCGTCACGACTATCTTATCACGGACCAAGGACCAGGGATACTTGAAGAAGTGGAAAGCCAAAGTTGGAGAACAACAAGCTGAAGTGATTAAGAATATATCCTCCAAGCGGGGAACGTCCATGCACAAGTACATTGAAGCTTTTATTTTGGGACGAGGTTACGAGGACTTAACGTCTTTGGGCCAGCAAGCAAAGACCATGGCTCATAAGGTGATTGAGATGGGACTCACGCCTGTTGATGAATACTACGGGAGTGAAGTCACGTTGTACTACCCTGGCCTTTATGCAGGGAGCACGGACCTGGTGTGTGTTCATAATAATATGGATACCATCATTGATTTTAAGCAAGCCAACTCCCCAAAACGTAAGGAATGGATTGGAGACTATTACATGCAGATTGCAGCCTATGCCATGGCTCATGACTATATTCATGGCTCTACGATTCAACAAGGCATTATTATGGTATGTACTCCTGACCTATACATGCAAGAATTTAGATTTCAAGGGGCTGAATTGCGTATGTGGAAACACAAGTTTTTAGCAAGACTCAACGAATATTACGAAATGTTACGTGAACCTAAAATAGATACAACAGAATTATTAAAAGAATTTGAGGAGGACAAACCATGAGAGAAGCAGGTACAATAAGAGAAAGACTCTATCAGGCGTTGATTAAAAAATACGTCGCGGAACAGGAAGACGCACTGGTAAAGATCGATGCTTTGATGATGAATCATACGGTCATGCCTGATCATGTGAACATAACAGGCCAAATAGATAAATTATTGGCTAGAGTTGCGTTTGCAGCGGAGAAGATGGCCACATTGAGGCGATATTACGGCACAAACTAGTCATAAATGTGTCTTAAATAAGGCACAACGTTTTACACATAGTACTAAAAGCTATGAAATAGATTTAAAAATTTTTTTATTTCAAATAGAGCGTAAAACGTAAAAAGTGATGATTTATGTTGGTATTACTAGCTAAATGTACGACGTTTTACAAATTTGTAAAACGTATAAAACGTCGTAAAGTGAAATAAGTGAGCAATACCAAGGGGTGTATGGGGTACACGGACCATTTTTGAGAATTTTTTAAGTAGTTTTGTCACTTTTGCTACTATATACAGGGGGCTATGAAGAGGAAGAAGTCAAAATATAAACATCTGAGTATTAATAAGAAGAAGTATTACTTCTATAAAATTAAGTGGCTTGACATCACTGCGGATGGTGGGCATGCTACAGCTGATGAGTTCGATAAGTTCGAATGCTCTAAGATGGTCACGTTTGCATACATCTATAAACGGACGAAGAGATTCATTTGGACTTTTGCTAGCTATGACTCGAAGGATGAGGCATATAGTGATAGGAACGTCTTCCCTACAGGGGTCATAACTGAATTAAGGAGAATTAATGTGGAATCCAAATAATGTTATGTTGATTGGGTGGACGGTGGTAATGCTGGCTCTGGCTTATTGTCTTTGGATGAATTGGTATTAGATGTCTGATTGGCAGAGGTATTTTTTAACTCTTTTTGTTTTTTCTCTTTTTTGGTTTTTGATGGTTTTTGGTCCAATAATGGTTTCTCGGGGGTAACGTTTAAAATTGGTGCATAGTCGTCTAAAATTTGTTTCATTTTGTTTTCTAGTTCTTGTTCTGACATATCTTCTAGTTTCCCATGTTTTATTATTTTTCGTTCTATGTATAGTCCTCCTGCTTTGCCTCGATTCGTCTCAGCGTTTACAGCAGCAGAAAACGAGTTCTTCTTTAGAGCTGCTTCACGAAGACGAGCCAGTTCAGCCAGGTGTGTATCATAAGTAATTTCATGCTTCTTGATTCTCTCTTCTCTAAGAGAGCCAACGTATTGGACGACGAGTGGACTGAGTCTAGGATTCATGAGCTCTGATCCTTCTTGTCTAGCTCTAGTTTTGCTGTAGCCAGCAGCGATAGCTGCCTCGGATTGAGTCATAGGTCCATCAGGCCCACCGAATACTATAAACTCGGCGAATCTCATTTGCATTTCAGTTAATCTTTTAGGAACTCCCATATTTGACAATTTAGGGTAACAATGATAAAAAGTCAATATGTCAGATACAGACTGGAAGAAGAAATGTCAGGAGCTACAAAACGAGATGATTCTCATCAAGGGAATCACAGTACATAATTCTCCTGAGATGAGAGAAGCAAAGAAAAAGATAAAAGAACTTGAAGAGAGTCTTGCCAATGCGTTGGAAGTTAATGAGTCACATCAGAAATTAAATGGAAGATTGCAAGAACAGTTGACAGAGACCGAAGAAGATAATAAAAAGCTGGCGCAACAGATTGACGATTCAGTTAATCGTATGAGGAAAGCAGGCGTGATTTAATGAGAGTTAAAGATCTACAACAATATTTATCAAATTTTACTGCAGCGAATGAAGCAGGCACTCGACAGGGAAATGCTATTTCTAATGCAATTTTATTTGTTGAAGTGAATGGATTCTTACATGAGATCAAACGAATGGAAGTGCATGAGCACGCTGTTCCTTATCTGGGTCACACGGGTTCTAGTCATAGACTTGTGCTGAAAACTGAGAGAAAATCCAAACTTATTATTCCTACAAAGCTCAAAGATGACTACTGATGTTCCCTCAAAAAACAGATGGGTCCAGAAGCTAAATTATATAAAAAACTTAAGACCAAATCTCCAAGAATTATATGGACAAGGATTGAAAACCTTAGCTTACTTGGGTGCCCTGATCTATTGGGGTATACTAATTCTGGGCACTTTTTCACTCTTGAATTAAAAGTTACTCGAGGTAATAAACTCAAATTTTCACCACACCAAATTGCGTTCCATGTAGCGCATCCACACAATACTTTTATCTTAGCCGAGGCCCTCGGTCCGAGGCTCGTGAAACTTTTTCCAGGATCACGGATCAAGGAGCTTGTGGCTTGTGGCTTTAAGCTTGAGGCTTGTAGCTTGGGGCTTGAGGCTTGCGTCTCTTATCTCGACCAGGTTGGTTCGAAAGCTTGAGGCTTGGAGCTTGTGGCCTGTATCCATTGGCCCTGGCCCATGCTTCATGGATCTGGTAAATGAGTTTAGTGTTTGGGGTATGTGACATGTTTAACTTCTGGATCCCAGCAGCGTCGACAGCTGCCGCATTGATTGCCTTGCTTGGATGCAGGACAGTTACCACCTTGATCCACAACCGTGGACCAATGAGTCCAGGCCTGACCAGGTGCGGTGTTGTTTTTTGCATTCGATAATCGTATGACTAAATTCTTAGGGTATGAGCCCAGCGGCAGGTACTTGCGCTCCTGAGTCGGTAGCCAGTGCATGGTCCCTGGTGTGTTATTACAAACTTCAAAAATTTTTTTAAGATGCGCAACTGACTGGATGTCTCCAGAGTCATGCCACCTGAAATGCTTCTTGCCTTTTACTAGTACTGTCATGGCCTCGGTCCAGCGCGGGTGCATTAAGCTCTTCAGGCGCCTTCGCAAGGCTTGTTGTACATTGCTGAAGTTATAACGGCCTTTCAGGGCGTAGCATCCATGGCACGGGGTCCCTTCAATCAGGGCCAGCTTGGCGCCAGTCTGACAGGCTGCGGCTGGCAGGTTATAGCTGCCTTCAGGCATCTTGCCTGGCTTGCTCAGTCCTCCTGTTATTTCTTTTGCTTCTTTCTTTAACATCATATCTTATACCTTTCAATTGTGTCAGGCTTGTGGCTTGACGCTTTTAGCTTTTATCTTTTTTTTATTTTGCCCAGGGCGCCTGCGGCGCCCTGAGCTGAAGATCTACTTCTTCTTCTTAGAAGCTAAATCTTTATTGATTTTGTGTACGGCATAATTAGCGCCGAACATAAAACCAAGCCAAAGGAGCCTACGCTCCTCAGGTAAACTGTGCCCCTGTACGAACTCGTGGAATTCCTTCTCAGTCTTGAAGGTCCTGAACAGCCCGTGGGGTTGATAACGTGAAGCCAT
>VTLG01010174.1_pt1 | contig 11762 bp, 17 predicted proteins | sample 4694571 | NCBI WGS metagenome assembly VTLG01 (sample SAMN12604809, study PRJNA352737) | marine metagenome | biome: ENVO:00000447; feature: ENVO:00000209|ENVO:00000569|ENVO:01000036; material: ENVO:00002151; isolation source: viral sequences binned using virsorter ... | reverse complement strand
ACGTCGGTCGGCACTCCGCCGGGTTGAGTTTCTGGTTTGTATCCTCGCGGCATTGGCATCCAGTTTAACGTCCCGTTCGGATGGTCGTCGATATTCTGCGCGTCCTCAAGGCTGTAAATCTGGTTGTGGCGTTCTGCACAAGTTCGACCGTATGGATCGCCGGGATCGATATAATTGTCGTCTGGATCGCCGTCGACGTCGTCCGCCTGTACATACGCGAAACCCTGTTCTTTGTAAAACCCTACCGTCGATTGATTCTGCGTTCGCATTACTTCGGTTCGAGCAATCAATCGCGCCCTGTTCTGTGTCTCAGTTAATACCGATCTAATACCCGGAAAGTTATCATCAGGGACACCTCGCGCCAGTTGTTCGATTGAATAACCGCGCTCGAGGCCGATCCCGACCGCTTTTCCGATTGCCTTCGATGTCGTCCTGTGGATCAACGCCGCTCGTGTCGGGGCTGATGTCAGGATGTTTTGAATTGTCGGTAATTTATCCGACCACGGCAATTCCCCGGCAATGCCGACAGTGTTGATTGTTCCGAATGTTCGTTTACTTACGCGCCGATATGCCTTCTCAAGTATCGTTGACATATTCCCGGTCTCGATCGGCGGGAGCATATCAATCGGCTGGAATGGATAATCCTTCGTCGTCGTGGTATTGCGCTCCATATGGCGGCCGAGGATGCCGTCAACGCGGTTCCTGATGCCTCTGAAGTGTGTTTGTACCTGACGGGCCAAAACGTCGGCCTCCTCCTCGCGTTGTTTAATCATTTCGCGCCGTAGAATCTGCCCCCGCGGTGCGACTCGAGGTTTTTTTTTTGCCTCGATCATGTTCGGGGCTGATTGCTCGACCGGGGCCTCATCCACTGCGACCGTTGCCGATTGCCCTTCGGCGACTTCCATTACCGCCGACGGCACGCGCCTAATCGCGCCTTCGGACACCGCATCAAATCCCAGCTTTTCGCGAGCTTCGTTCAGCGTGATTATTCCCCCGGTAAATAACAAATTGACCTGTGCGGTTGCCGCGGCCTGATCGTCCAGAACTCCGCGCATCTGCGCCCAGTCAACCGACAGTGTTTCATTTCCTGTATATTCGTCAAATAAATTACGGTTGAAATATCTCAGGATACGAGCGACCAGCGGCTCGAGTGTTTCGGAATGAAACGCCAGGCGCGCCTCGCGGTAATTACTGAACGTCGAACGCTGTAGCCCGACGTTTGCCCCGACAAGTATCGGAGGAACTCCAAACACGGCGCATATACGCGATTCTGTGAGGTTATGCAGACCGTCCAGCGACATATCCTTCGGGCTGTTCGCCATCGGCTGATACTCCGCGTCGTCGTCGAGTATTGCGACCCTGTGGAAGTTGTTGACACCGCCGAACTGCGACCGCCATCTCGAGCGAATCGTCGACGCTTCCTCCTGCGAGGATAACCGCTTTTTGAGTTTCAATAGCCCGGACGGGACGCCCGCATTTTGAAAATATGTTTTCGCGAAATCGGTCATATTCAAATCAAGATTGACGTTCCGCGCCAGAACCTGCAACGGGCTTAAACCGTACAGGTCGCCAGCCGGGTTCGGTAAAGATAGATGACACATATTCGCCGCTTCGATTTCGTACCGCTTGCCGCCGACTTCATAGATGTATGAGTCGGCCCCGTAATCGCCCGCGACGATCGTTACCCTGTCGGGCCGTAGCAAATACAGCGACGACACCTGATTCGACCGGGCGCGTTCTTTGATGGCGTAAGCGTTACCCGCAACCATTAGATACGTGACCAGTTGTTCAATGAACGAATACCAATCATGATAAGGATTAGGCTTCGACGTCAGGTCGTAAAGTAAGCCGCGGTCGATCTCGATCGTTCCGCCGTCGGTCGATGGGGCTTGGACAAAATACCGGGGCGAAGCCGCGGAGGTTGCTAGCTCCCTGATACAAGCGTGAACGATCTCGTTCTTGTTGTATCCTTCAGATGCAAAGTTCTCATAATTGGAGTCGGGGTATGTAGCCTGTCCGACGTCCAGGTTAAGCGGAACCGTCGTCGACAGTTCCTGATCCTGTTTTGTGATCCAGTTGTCCCAGAACGGCAAACGTGACCTCCTCCGACGTTCGGGCTAATTGCCGCGGACACTTCGTCGGGTTCGGCCACTAATGCCAAAAACAATAACATCCGCGCCGATGTTACGTCAACGCGGATGCTGGTGGGTTTGGTTTTATTTGGGTTGTTTGGATCGTTACCATGTCCGAAGGGCGTCAACGACGCGGACTGTATTAACTGGGCCGTGGGCTGATTCGAGATGATTCGACCACGCTTGTTTTCTGCGCCCTAGATTCCCGGCCGCATACCGTCGAGCGGGAGTTGCCCAGCCACATAACGAACATTCGTTTTGTCGAATTGCTTTGCCTTTGCTGTCACGCTTCACTTCAGTAATTGGCATCAGGGGGGCGTATGCGTCCGCATTGTGTCTGCGTGGAACAGTACCGTAGCGGCTGGCATAAAACCCGTCGCCAAGTCTGTTGATAATCCAGTTTTGTTTTCTCATTGTTGCTCTTTTCATTATTTGGGTTGTTTAGCTGGTCACGCCCGGAATTTTCGTATTTTCCACTCGATCCTGTCGTCGTGCCATTCGGGATGATGGGTTTTGACATGGGCTTTGAAGGCGTCCCTTGCCATTTTGTGGTGCAGTCGAAGCCCCTTGTTTGTGCCGTTAAGTTTACCGTGGTGATGGGGGTACATTTCCGCGCCCTTCACGATCAAGACTGAATTGTTCCGGGGATTCCCCAGCGCATCGCCGAAAACGTAGCAAATCCTACAACAGGTATAATGTCTGGTTAACCAGTTTCGCCAGTTATATTTTTTGCTCCATGTGCCTAATGTAGGTTTCATTGTTGCTCTCCCTATATCCAATATACACAGATGATATATGGGTGTCAATACCCTGAGAAGTATTTATGACAGCAATTATGGGGATTCGTTTTTTGTCTTACACCGGGAGCATACGATCACGGTTCCCGCCCCGGCCTTTTCCGCGAGGAGTTTTCCGCAATTGGAACAGCGCATCTCCTGACAATCTAATGACATTTGCAGTCGCACCCGGTACAGTCGACATGGCCGCCGTATAGACAGATTAAAGTCGTTACCATACACCGACACCGACCGCGGCGTTCTGGCCGTATACCGCCAATGCTAGGGCCATTACACAGTCATCGTGCAAACCATCCGGGGCGGAGTATCGAACGCCCGTTCTTGTATACTCGAACGCGAACGATTCTAGTTCCGACACGATCGGCCCGTCAGGATATTTAATCTCCGACGTCTGGATCGCGACCGCCAGTCCCTCCATTAGTTTTTGTTTTGATGTCTGCGAGAAATTGTAGCCCTGGACGTTTGATATCTCACGTTGCAACCGCTCGACGATCGGATCGCCGACGCCCGTCGAATCAACGACGGCCGGGGTCAAACCGATTTCATTGACCAGACGTTTGACGGTTTCCTCCCACGGCCACTGATAGCGATCGAAACGGCAAACCGTTCCCTGATCGTCCAGGCCGACAACGACCGTCCAGTCGATCGACTTCGCGAGGTCGACACCGTACACGACAGGCGGACGCCCGGACATATCACCGACACAGGATCGGATTGATCCCTGCCCGAACGGGTTTCCCCCGTCGTCGCTGGGTTCAGCGTAATACAACTCCCTGAACACAGCGTCAGGTAATTGACGTCGCGCCTGTTCGATCTCGTCACGGTCAACGATCCCAGCGTCGACCGCATCCTCCGCAGTTAGTTTTGCATAACGCCAGCCGGGTTCCCCGCCTTCGGCCCGACGCGCCAGCGCATACGCCCAGTTCCTCCGACCCTTGACGTTGCCGATAATCCGCACAGGCCCACGCGTCGCCGTCAGTGTTGACCGTACCGCGAACCACGCCTCCTCCCGCATCCTCGAGGCTTCGTCCAGCACGGCCGCGTATACATCCTCGCCGTATAGATTGTCTGGCTTCTCCGCCGATTTAAACGCCAGCGTCGCACCGTTTAAAAGCGTGATCGTCAACTCCGATTCGTTCGCCGTGTAAAGCTCCTGGGACAATCCACGCTTTAAACGCCTGAACGCTATTTTAGCCTGTGGATAAACGGGGCTGATCCACCAGAACGATTGTCCCCGGTAACCGTTCATAGCGGCTTCAAGTATCCACGCGATACACGCGATCGTTTTCCCGCACTTCGTTGATCCCTCTATCACGGCATAGCGTTCGGGGCCGAATATCGCTGATTGCTGTTTAGGATAAAGCCGGGGCCGCTTGTATGTTATCGTCTGTGTTGTCATTTCCGCTTGCCGCCTCAATGCTGAATGTTACGTCGCCCTGATGCAAATTGATTGATCGCTGGTCGATTGTTATTAACGGCTCCTGTGGGATCACGCCGTTAATTTCGGATATCCTGTGCATGATCTTTAAAACGGTATTCGTCGCCGCCTCATCGCCTGTCAGGGCTATCGGCCACCATCGAGCGAGTAACGTTGTGTATCGTTCCATTTGTAGCCCCCGGATTTGATCGGCCGTCCCGACGTGGCGTTCCGCCAGATCGTTCATAGCCTTTTTTAATTGACGATGAACGTAAGCCTTGTCGATTGACATATGCGCGGCGATCTGGCGTTCAGTTGACCCGGCCTTATACAACTCGAGCATCTGGTAACGACGCTCCTCAGTTTGCATCTTTGACCGTACCGACGAAGTGTCGTTGTATTTACGCTTCGGCATCGTTATATTCTCCCGTCCGACATTCGCGGCAAAGTAAGTCCGGGCAAACATAGCCAGCCTCTGGCGTTCCCAGCCAGTCGCCACAGACCTTGATCTCGTCCTCGAATCCTACCAGCCCGCATTCGTCGCATTCAACAACATTTCTAAGCATCGTTCCTCCTGATGTAACAGTATTCGCACAACATCCCACGCGCCCGGCAATCCTCCAGACCGCCGCCGATATGCGTCCCCCCGAAGTATAAACCGCAACGTCGACAGCATGGGTGGTCGTCCTGTAATTGATATGCTCGTTTTGCTAGTTTGCCCAGCCCCGATCGTTTCCGCCAGGCGTCCCCTGATGGCCGACTTTCCAGACTGGCCAACAAGTCGTCTACCTCGTCGCAAACATCGCACGTCGGCAACGGCCGGGGCGGCGATGTCGGCGATCGGCGCGTTTCCCGGCTCACGCTGATAGTCCATTCGCTGACAGCCCAGATACGGCGTCGACGGCTTCGAGGCCCAGCGTCGCGAAAATTTCGTCGATATCGCGTGGATAATGCCACAAAAACGACTCAATATGGGGCTGTTTGGACAACGCTTCGAGCCATTCTAACTGTGACGCGGTCGCTTTGCCGGGACGTTTCGGGCGGTCAAATTTAAGCTCCGCGATAATAATCCGGGGCTTTGGTTCGGTGCGGCATATAACAACGTCTGGCCAGCCACTGTCGGAGCGTTTCGATAAATGCGTATGATAAAAAAGTTCCCAGCCTGAAAGTTCGGCGGCAGTCCGCACCAGCGCAAGGAAATCGCGTTCGTTGTTGATCGCCTGTCGAAACATCTCGCCTCCTTCGTCAACGTCCGACGCTTACGCTTACGTAAGACGTCATGTATTTGACAGACCCCCCCCTAAAGGGGGGTCTGTCAACGTCCTCTTATTCTTAATAAAACCGTCAAGGTTGATTGTCAACGTCAACAGGTTGACTGTCAACCTCACAGATAGGGTTGATTGTCAACGTCGGATAGTTGACTGTCAACATTCGGGCTTCAATTTTCGTAAAGTTTCGATTAGATCGTCGCATTCCCCGGACATCCAGAACGGGTCGTCCGACGGGATACTCTCGAGGACTGCGATGATCATCTCGTATGTTCCTTTATGACATTTACACCGACAAAATGAAACCGCACAGTCGAGATGCCCGGCGTCATGGCAATGACTAAACGGTCGGAGTGATCGCGACATCAGGAAGCCTTCATTGTCGGAACTTTCGTCGTCGCAATGTACTAAATATCCATAGCCTCGCGGCGCGGAATTTTCGTCGTATTTCATCGTATCCCAACTCATTTTTCCCCCCGATAGTATCGTTGTTTTCGACTGCATAGACTTTCGCCGCCGTTTGGGTTCTGGCAGTATTTAGACCGTGGCCCGCGCCTGACACCCGAAACGGCGTTCCATTCACCGCAAAATTGACACCTGAAAATGAAATCATCCAAGCTCACAATAACGCCTCCTGGACGCCGTCCTTCGATATCGGCCACCACGTCGACTGATTCCGCCCGCTGGCTTCCCAGACCCGGACATCGCCCGCAAAAATCATTCCCATATTCTTTAAATCACTGATCCGCTTGCGAGTTTCCATTTGGCCTAGTCCTGACGCGTCCCCGACTTCGCCCGTAGTCAGCCCCGGTTGCGATTCTATGACCCCTAAAACGACCGACAGGTGGGTTACCCTAGACCCGTCTTTATTGATGGCCTCCTCCGCCTCGAAACTGGTCTCAGGATTGTCGCGGCGGCTTACCGCTGGCGGACATACCGACCGACCGTCGCCACTTGATAAGATTGTCATAATTTCCCCCCCTTCGGAGGCGGGACGAGTGTTATCCGCCCGCACTCCTTGCACTGATAAACCTTTTTAAGCGATCGCTTTAATTCCTTGACCACGGCGAATCGTCTGCACCTGTGGTTGTAATACGTGTCGGGCCTCATCGACAGCGCGCACACTTGCCGTCGGAGATGTCCCAGGACTCGCATTCGGGACACGTTTCTTCGAATCCCGTGTATTCGTTACACGCCCCGCAGATTCCCTCCGCCGACGAATGTTCCTCCGCCCCACAACAAACGCTCAACAACGGCAATTCCTCCGCTACAACTGGTTCGTTTATATTAGACATATTTAATCTCTCCCAAATCCCAACGGTAAATCTACGTCCTCTGATTCATTCAAAATGTCTGCCATGCCCTGAATGTCTATATCGTTCACCTCTTGGAGCTTTTCACCAAATGGGCTGTTTTCAAGTCCGTCCGGTAAGTTATCCAGCATCTCCTCGTATTCCTGTTGAATCTCTAAGAGTTCCCCTACAGCAGATAACGCATCTGCAACAGCGTTTGACCACTTTTGAGGTCTTGACTGTATTTTAGGTTTTTTCACTTTCGTGACTTTTGTTTTGACAGAACCTGAGTCGGCTGGAAAATCTAACCGTTGTTGCAGAATCGCCCTTGCCATTGCCTCAATCGGTTCTACAAAAACCACACAATCACATCCACCAAAGTTGCCTTCTCCGGTCAGCCGTGGAGTAACTCCATAGACACATTTACCCTTATGAGATTCAGGGATATGCCCGCACCGTCCACATGGTAGAGGTTTGTCTTTTTTCATTTGTCCTCCTTAAAAATCCAACTGGGACAATTCCCAGCGGCCGTCGTTTGTTGCGAACCGATCGTCCCTCGACAATGTCTGGGTAATCGTGTTTTTCGATGTTAATGTATCGGCCGACGTATCGTTTAAATAATCGGTGATCTCCTGAGTCGACATCGGCCCCTGTTCTTCTATCAATAATTTTGCACGGTCGGCGTTTCCCTGAGTCCGGGCGTGTAATGTCCTGTTCTCCTTGATGTCGATTGTTTCCATTAAACAGCCCTGATCCCAGTTGATCCGAAACGCCCAATCCGACGCCAGTCGACCCATGTTCGTTTTTCTGTGGGCCAGAACAAAGTCCGTATATGTGGCGTTTTTTTTCTGGTCGGCGATCAACTCGAATGTATCCCGCGCTCGATCCTTCCAGACCGTCGAACCGAACGGCGACGATGAGGACGCCGATTTCGCCCCGGACGACTCCTTAGTCACATGGGCGATGATAATCGTCGTTAGATCGCGGCCAGACGGCTTAATAGCCCTCAACGCTGTAAAGAATGCTTGCGACGGCGCGACCTTTTCCGCTTCGCCGCCACAGGCCGGGATCGCGGAGTCGATCAGGATCGTCCCAATGTTCAGCCGTGATATCTCGTCGGACAATGTTTTAACGTTATCCTGCAAGCTCCCGACCATCTCCTTATAAAACACCATGCGACCCCGGACATCGCCGACAGGGGCGTCTGGACACTTCGGATCGGGCCAGTTCCCAGGTAGAATGTCGCGGCCTCGAAGGATGTCCAGACCGCGCCATCGAGCAAGTTGCTCGTTTGTTTCCCAGTCCAGCCATAAACAATTCTCCTGACGAACCGACCCCGCGTCGATTTCCCGCCCCTCGCGGGCGTCTGGGATCGGCGTTCCGCTGTGGATACTTTGCAGAATATTTAAGCCTAGTATGGATTTTCCGATGCCTCCCGGCCCGTATATGATAGTCGGAACCGACCGCCATAAAAACGACTTTTCCTTGTCAATTGACATCATCTGGATCAATGGTTCTGTTTCGGATACCGAATCCAATGCGACCGCCGGGGAACCCTCCTCGAAGGCTTTTTTGACTAGGCGCGTTAACTGTAAAAGCCGTTGACGCCAGTCGGGACGCATAGAAATCGACTCGAGTTCGGCCACGACGTTCCGCCATGATTTGGTAATAAACGTCCTAACTTCATGGACGAACGGGTCTCCCAGTGAACCGAAATCCTCGATCGTTATTGTTGCCTCGATATGCGCTTTTTGCTTCTCAAGTTCGCCGCAAGTTATCTTGACACCCTCCGCCCAGTCGACAACGAAGCTCGTCCCCACACGCGTAACTACGGGTATTGTTAGTTGATCGTTCATAACGGCGCACCGCCCATGCGTCGACGGGGCCTCTGGGATTGATCTGGCGGCTTTTGTTCAGGGCGCGGCGTTGTCTGCTTGCCCAAACCGATATCCCGAATTTCCCCCATCAGGTCGCTTAATATCCCGCCGAAATCCTGGAGTTCCTTGACCTGTTTTGTAATTTGTTCGTTCTGCTTATTTTCGCGACCGATCCGATTTAATGCCGCTATGCGTAAGCAAAACCCGTCCCAGCCCATATGACGCCCAGTGGGACGCGTTCCGCCTTCGTCGTCGATCGTCATGTCCCAATCGTGAATATTGCAGACACTTTCCGAACAAATTAAATTTCCGCCTACCAATCGACGGCCGCTTTAAACAAATCGACCAGGCTCGCCGCCGTGTTCCCGTCCTTCGATAAATACGTCGCGGAATCCTCATAACCTTTATTGCTTAATATCTGCTTTAAGTTTTCCGCACTCCAGCCGACCGGGTCGTCTTTTTGACGTTCTGAAACATACGCCCTCATGTCTTTTTCATTCTTGATCTGCGATCCCGCGTTCTTCGATGTTTCGTCGTCCCTGACATCGACCACGACCGCCCCTTTTTCAACTGCCGCCTTAACCATCGGGCTATCGATTACCTCGCCCTCGAAACGGTCGAGAAAGCGCTTGTTCAAATGATCGGCGATTAACGACTGATTATCTAAAAGCGCGTATATATCCTGATCCGCCGACGACTTGGACATCTCGACCACAACCCGCAACGCCTCGCGGTCGTTGACCGCCATTGCTTCGGCCCTGAACTTTGCCGCGTAGTCGAACGCCACCGGGCCTGAATTAACAGCCCCCACAGCCCCTGACACGGGTTTTACCGCCTGACTGGTAGTTTGTGCCGTTGCGGCCGTTCCGCCCGGCTTAAACGATACCATCGCCCATTCGACTTGCCATGGGGCCTCCGACCCGTCGATCTGGTTGGTGTCGAACGTGCCGTCCTTGACGAACCGCGCCTGTCGCGACATCGGTGTCATAACTGCCGTCCCGGCCTGTCCGACCAGCGGCGAACTCCCTTGAGAATCCGACCAGCGGACAAACCGAAGCGGATTTTTTAAATCGAACCCGCATAATTCGCCGATAACCTGAACGTCTAACGCTGTATGATCCTTACGATCGTCGACGACTACAATCTCGACGCCCGTTTCGGTCTTTTCAATAAATCTAACCACTAGAGTTCTCCTTAACTAATGTTCCTCCGCGCTCCTCGCGAACCCTTTTTTTCAAGTCTTTTTGATACCGACGATACGCCCGGCTGTCGTGCCTGATACCTGTCGGCAATTCCAGTCGGGTAAACGGCTTACGAATCAATATGGCCGTTCCCCATGGCGTTGACTGTTCCTTCGTTTGTCCCAGCGCGTTTTTCTTCAGTAGCTGGTATATTCGCGCTTTAGTAACGCCCAATGCTTCGGCCGCTTCGGCTACCGTTCCCCAATTGTCCCGTACCATTTTTATCACCTCCAATCTGTAAAAATATGTTTCTCAATACTACCACAGGTGCTATACAACTGCATAGCCCCCCGCCAGAATTCGGACAAAAAAAAAGCCCCGACCCAAAACGGGCCGGGGCGTGTATTTACTTACTGCTAATTAGGTCTCATTTTTCCTCCTTTGTTTCGATGTCGTTTATAAAATCCTTGAAAACCTGACTGTCGTCGAAGTCCTGTTCCTCGAGCCTGTCTAACAGGCCCCAGCCGTCCATAGCGGCGACTATCGCTTCGCGTGGCATCACACAGGCCAAACGCCCCTCTATCAACAATATGGCGAATGGATGATCCTCCATATACCCAAACAATAACTCGATAATCCGCCCGGATACGGGTTCTTCGAATGACATTTTAGGCCCCGCCAATAACTGCTCAAAAAACCGCTCGAATTCGTTATCTGGCATTGATAGCCTCCTGGACTTTGCGAACGTGCAGACAAAACGTCCGCGTTGTGTTGATAGTTGGCAGACACTCATTGCAAACCCAGCCGAAGTCGTATTTGTGGACAACGACCGACGCGCTCGACGCTGTTTGCCCGACCGGGATCGGGCCGTCGGGCTGTACTAAATATGTCCCCTCGATCGGACACGTGATAATAGTCATAACTCCTCCTTGTTCTCCTTAAACGTTCGGACACTTTAATCGTTAGATATTCGATTGTCTAGATATTTCAGGTCGACTAATCAGCCGTCTTATACTAATTCTTTAATCGCCAAATCAACTACGCTCCAGTCGGTATCAGACAGATTATTCATCCAGTCGCCGTCCTCCTCGATATCCCTGAGATGAATTCCTGCGTTTGCGTCATACCCGCCGCCGTCCAGCATTGGGTATGTCATGCCGTTGCTGTCTAATACCGTGCCGACGCTTTTAAGATCGATCATGTTTTGTATCATCGTTGTTCTCCTTATACACCCTTGATTTTGACCAGTCGTTCGGACATCTGGTCGCGGGCTTTAATCGGGGCCGAAGCCCCGACCCGTCAGCCGTCTAATACTGAGAAATAAATATCGATGTTGGGGTCGCTGTGTATCTTAATTTTGATCCCAGTCGTCGGGCTGTATTAAGATTTCATTATATTTTTTTCTCAAAATCCTAACTTTTTTTATGTACAGGTTTGCATGACGTTTGCACATATCAGGGGAGTCAATTTCGTACACAGAAACGGTTGCTGGTTTGTAGCATTGAGTCCACCTTGCGACGTTGCTTCGGTCATATCCACCGGGTCTATTTCCGCCTCGATACGTATCTTCGTAACAAAACTTTTCCATCGTTGTTCTCCTAGCCTTGATTTGCGGAGTCCTTCGGACATCTCCGCCGGGGCCTTAACAGGGGCCGTAGCCCCTGCCCGTCGGCCGTCTTAATTCTTATTGCGATTGCGGGTGTCCCTTGCCGCTTTTTTGGCGATCGCAGGATCGGTTAAAACATCGGCGACATTTTTGGTAATTGAATCGATGATCGCCTGTTGGTCTGCGATAAAT
>VTLG01006672.1_pt1 | contig 11763 bp, 16 predicted proteins | sample 4694571 | NCBI WGS metagenome assembly VTLG01 (sample SAMN12604809, study PRJNA352737) | marine metagenome | biome: ENVO:00000447; feature: ENVO:00000209|ENVO:00000569|ENVO:01000036; material: ENVO:00002151; isolation source: viral sequences binned using virsorter ... | reverse complement strand
GCTGTAGATAACCGGCCCCGATACTCGTGCCTCGCCATAGACGATTTGCGCAGGCGATACGCCTGATCGCACGGTGACATCACGCGGCGCGTTGCCTGATCGACGCCTGGCATCTGCCGCATGCTTTCGTTTTGTCGACTCGGCCAGGGCAACATCTGCGACCAATGCCGTCGCCATGACCGCAGTCCACAATGCGGAGCCGACCTCGACCTTTAGCGCGCCCAGGACAATACTGGCAATCGTGGAAGGCATCTAAATCGCCCACCCGTGCGTAGCGTAGCGAATCGGAGCCTTAAAGAACCCGACCTCCCAAGGCACTAACGCTGATTGCCCTGCATGCACGCCGATCATCGGGTCGCGCATTGCTGGCAGTTTCATGTGCAAAACATCGGCGAGTTGAGTGTCCTCTACATCGAGGGGCTGCGTGCCAATGACGTGCGTGATGAGCGCAGACAGTCCGCCGTGCTGCTCGATCAATGCCGCCGCTTCGCCTTCTGACGAATAGATGAGTTCGGGCGCAGGGTCATAGCCATGCAGCAGTGTGAATAGGCGACGCGCCACGGCGCAGCAATCGAAAGATCCCCATGCGAACGGTGCGTTTCCTAGTTCATTGGCGAGAGAGCGAATGGCAGCGCGACGATTCATCCCGGCATACTGCCTACAGTGGGCATATCGACATCATCGGTGGTTTCGATGTCCGCGCTTTGAGGGCGTGGCGATCCGCCTGCGCCGGTCTGATAGCGGACACGCGGCCCTCCCCATACCACGTTTGCATCGACCATCTGAGCAGCGAATTGCAGCAAGAGGTCGCCAGAAACCACTGAGGTGTTTTGCAAATCTGCATCGGAAAAAAGCAAGCCGTTACTTTTTTCAAATCCGATCATAAATGACTCGCAGGTGACGCGAATCACGCTTTCGGGACCGATGGCGACCTGCATCGCGTCAATTTTGCCTTTCCACAGGCTCAGTGGCGGGTCGACCAGCACTCGGTCGAGACCGATGAAACCGACCTGAATGTAAACATTGCGCAGGACTGCGTTTTTGCTTTCGCTCAACACTTCAGCCGCGAGCGTTGCGTCGATTCCAGAGAGCGTCAGATCGAGCTTGTACGGGGAAAGACCTGACCCCTCTGTCATTGGACTAATCCCGCCAAAATCGCCCAGACCGCTCCAGGTGCGCGCTGTGCCGCCCCAGTCGGTCGCGTCTGAGCCGCTGATCTCGCCGATGTTGTCGTGCAGGTACAAGCTACCCGTCGGCGAGTCGAACGCAATCTCGACGAACGTGACAGGCGTGAGCGTCGCGCTGTCGACCTGCGCAGTGTTCGCCGTCGAGAGACCGCGCGTGCTCATGCGATCACATCCTCGACCGCTTCAATCGTAAACGTGGAAGCAATCGGACCTGGTGCTGTTGACCAGGAACTGATCGGCGTCGAAAGCCGGAAAATGCCAGTCGGCGACGACCGTGTGATTGCTGCATCGTTAGCTGGCGCAGCACGCAATTCTGGTGCGAATGCGATAGTGGCTGCGCCGCCTGATATCGTCGAATCCGCCGTGGCCATTTTCAGTTCGCCGTTGACGCTGAACAGATCGCCGGCACGCATGGCGTACGAACCCGTCCATCCGTCTGTGATTAAACTATTCCCCGTCTGATCAGCACCATTCACCAGCGGCGTTCCCGCGCCATCAGCGCTCCGAATAAACGCGTGGTCGGTTAGGTAGAAGTTTTCGCTGAGTCCCTGAACGCGCGCCAGAAAGGCCTGCATCGTGCGACGCTGCGTAGTCGTTAGATTGTCGAACGTCAGCGAGACCTGCCACCTGTTACCAGTGCGCTGGCTGGTTTGAATCGCGCCAGTAAGCGGCGAGATAAACTGCCGCGCATTGGTCATCAATCCCCAGGACTGAGAACTTGGCGTGATGCTAGGAAATGTCTGAGTAGCCATCAGAATCGACCTCGCGCCATCAGGTCCGCGATCTCTGCTCGCTGATTCCGCAGTTGCGCGGTAAAGAACGCCCGATCCTCAGCGGTAGCGCCGCCGCTGATGTTGACGACCGGCGCGTAGTTCATGCCACCAGCCATACGGCGATTCGGGATGATCGTGCCGTTGCGACCTGGCACCATGATCTCCGGCCCTTGCTCTCCGACAAGGTAAGGCACGCCTCCGGTCACAGGTCCGCCATTTGCGCGAGCACCAAACATTTTTCCGAGTCCAGCTAGGAACCCGCCGCCCGAATCGTTTGGCTTAAAAATATTCTCAAGTCCTTTGACCAGGCTGCTTTTGAACAGTTCTAACGACATTTGGTGCAGCATGTTTGTAAACGCTTTGATCATGCCGTCTTTGCCGTCAGTGACCCCGGCGATCAATGAATCGGCTATATCAGAGCGCACATTGTCCGCGGCGGCTTTCGCCTTGTCCTGAATCGTCGTTAAACCCTCGTCGACTTCTGGCGGGATCACCTGACCGGGTGCATCGGGTGACTGGAACCGATCAACGAAATTACCGAGCGCATCCTCAAATCCTTGCCCGGTGTCGGTGTTGAGTGCTTCGCCAAGTTGGCCGCGGATGTTCTCGCCCATCTGCTTGAAAATCGCTTCCTGACTCGACCAAAAGTCCGAGCCGAACTCGACCTTGCCGACCGTGGGCGACCAGTCCGTCGTCATGTCGAGAAACGGAACATGCCGCGCCAGATCGTTGTAGCCGTCGATGATGGTGCGCGAGAACGTGTTCCACTTGTCCAGCGCTGAGTTGATGATCTCGACAACGGATTCGCCAACGCCCTTCATAACACCAGAAACCGACTCCGCCATGTTCACAAAGCCAAGACGTATCGCTAGCACGATGACCTTCAGACCGCGCACAACATCGCCGACCTTGTGAAACGCGGTAGCGACGAAGCTCGCAGCCTTCGCTCCGATATCTCCAAACCCTTCAGTCGTCAGCGCTAGATGCGTGACCGCGTTGCTCGCTGCCTCGATCATGGGAGAAAACGAGACCGCCAGCTGGTTGCCGATGCCCGTGAACACGCCAGTCATCCGCGAGGCTGCGTCGTTCGCTTGCTCGATTTTCGCCGCATCAACGCGAGACAGTGAGATGCCCAGTTGATCGGCTTCGCTCATCATCGCGCGCAAAGCATCGCCACCCTGGCCGAGCGTGTTGACCAGCGCCACGCCTTCCGAGTCAAACAGCTTCATCGCAAGCCGCACGCGATCAGCCTGGCTCTCAACGCCAGCCATCGAGTCGCTCACCATTTCCATTTGCTGGTCGAGCGGCAGGTTCTTCAGGGTCTCAGCGTCAATACCGAGTTCCCTGAGCGCGTTTTTGGCTTCTCCCGTACCTTGGGCAGCTTCGGCCACTCGGCGCGTCATGCGCTGAAGCGCCATATTCATTGTGTTTGTGCTAACGCCAGTGAGTTCTCCGGCGTGCTGCAAACCTGCTAACGCTTCTGTAGTGGTGCCGACCTTGTCAGCCGTCTTGGCCAGGCTATCGATCGCTGACATGCGCATGCCGACGAACGCCGCGGTGGCCGCACCAGCAGCGAGGGCCGCTGCGCTGCCGATCTTCGCGAACCGCGTCGCCGCACCGGCAATGCCTGCGCCGAGTTTCTTAAGTCGGCGATTGAGCGACTGAAACGCTCGCGCGGTGTTGTCTCGCGCAAAAAGACTGAGGACTGTTTCATATGTCGCCATTTTTGTCCTCGTCCCTCATCTTGAAATACGCGAGCCACCCGAGCCATTCGCGGTGATCCATTTCCCTTATTTCCGCGACCGTTTTGTGCAAATGCTCAGCCAGTTGATACATAGCGAACTGGCCTGGGTCGCTTCTTAGTTTCCCAACGCGTCATCCTCGGTCGGCGTGTCCTCGTTTATGATCCCGACGATCCGCGCCAGCACATCGGGATCAACCGACCGCATTAACTCCGTGCGCTCTGCCTTACGAAACAGCGGCGTGCCTTCCTCATCGACCAGGCGGTATATCAGCGTCAGCACCATCGCCTCCGCAGCCTTACCGCTGTTCGCTAACTCCATCACCTCTCCCAATCGGAGCAGCGATATAGCTGGCTTAATGTAGACAGTCGCTCCCCACTCAGGAACCTCCAGTGCGCGTGGCTCTGCGTCCAACTTTGCGCGATAGTGCTCCTGCGCTTGCTGCAATAAACCCATTTATGCCCCCTCGCATCGCTGTTAGATCGTCGCCGTTGTCAAGGCTCCGGTGCCCGTTGCGCTAAAACTGACCTCAAGCATTCCATCAAACGAACTGCTGGTACTGACCGACGTAACCAAAGCCGTGCCGGAGTACTTGGTGCCTGCGGACGTGCCCTCTGGATAGAGAGTCAGAGAGACCGAGGCCCCTGCGGTGAGTGCATCTTGAGCGGTGGAATCGTCATCCCAGTAGGCGTCGACGCTGGCAGACCAGGAAGCTAATCCCACCTGATACGTGCGAGCCGAATCGCCCATCACGCTGTCTTCTATAGTGTCCGCGGTGCTTTCCAGCGACCAGCTGCGGATCTCTCCAATTGCATCTGAACCAACATGAACGGTTCCGTCGCTGCCTCTATGATTCGCCATCGTCTATCTCCTCAGTTATGGCCTCGTTCTCGGCAGCGCGCTGCCATCCTTTCGATATTAGATATTCGGCCTGGTGTTCCCAGACCTCGATTTCGGAGCCGTTCCGCTCCAATGTGATTCGGTTGCTCATGCTGCTGCCTCAATGTCGTTTTCGGCGGTCTGGTAGTCGATGGTCACGCTCAGACTTGCAACGGTGACAGGCTGATCGCCGTCCTCTGTGTGGCTTGCAGAAAAGCTCACCACGCGCGTATCGCGTGCATTGCCACCACGTGTCCGGTCGGTGTACAGCGCCTCCTCGATTTCGACGCATGCGGTATCAACCACGTCATCAGCCGTAGAACCGCGCGCATAAATCTCAACCGTGAGCGTGAGCGTTCGCAGTTGCACTCGCGGGGGCTGAATCGTGCTGGCTTCGATTGCCTCGTCGTTCGTGTAGATGCAAAGACCAGGTAGCTTCCCAGTCGCCAACGGATAGACGCGACTCGCAAACACGTTCGCGCCGGTGGTGGTCAGACCAGTTAGGGTTGTCACCACGTTGTCGCGGATGCTTTGTCTGACGTGCGCCATGTCTACGGTGCCTCGAGGACTAGCTGCGTCATGCCGGTGCCGTCGGTCATTACCACGCGCACTGTGTAGGTCACGCCGCCTATTGCGAACGTGTCACCTTCAGCAGCCGTGGATACATCAGCCGTGCGACACGTCACACGCGGGTGACTCATCACAATAGAAACCGCACCACCCGTGTCGACCTCTTCATGCTCTTTTTGAAAGAGCGCGGTCAGCGTCGCCGCTGATCCCCCGGTCGGAGTCCACGTAGCAGCCTCGCCAAAATCCGCCAGCAAAAGGCTACGATCTGTCGCACTCTCGACCATAAATCAGTCAACTTTTTTACGTGGCCGTCCACGCTTTTTAGGCGCAGCGCCAGCGTTGCGGTCAGCCGTTGAGGCAGGCTTGTCGATGGGCAATATGCGTCCAGTTGCCATCAGTTCCTTTGCCTCTTCGGCTGATACTTCAACGACATCCCCGAGTCCACGCGGTTGTCGATCAATCACGCATCGCTTAGTAACTTGATATTGCATACGTTCTCCAAAGGCTTAGGGGCGCATATACGCCCCGTCGCCTTGGTTTGCTCGTTAGCCGTCGTTACCGAAAGCGAACGACACTGCATGACGCACAGCCACGTCTACGCTTTGCAGCGCGACGATCCTCTGCGTACCCGCAGTTGCGCCCGTTGATGTGTCTACTATGATGTCGACACCGCTGCCAAAGAACCCAACCAGGCAATCAGCAAAGTTGCCAAAATAGAGGTTCCCCGCAGTGGCTTGCGCAGACACGATGGCGTTGTATCCACCAATCGAGCCATCATTCTCAACCACGAACTGAGCCGTATTAGTGGCTTTCTCCTTGGTCTTCAAAGCGCCATACATTGCTGGCGGCACGATATAGGCAAGATTACCGAGCAACGCGTTGTCCTCGCTTACGGCTGTTTGCAACGTCACAACCTCAGCAAATGTTGGCGTGGCTGCTGCAAAGTCAGTGACCGTGTTCACGCCGCTTTGATTCAAGATGCCTGTAGGCTGGCCAGAACTACCTGAACCTTCCAGTGCAGCCTTGTCGATAGCGATGGCAATCGCAGTCGTGAGGTCGTCGCGAATCAGCCGGTCGATATCTTCGCTCGACTGAATCAGCAACTGACGCGTCACGTCCGTAAATGCGCCGAGTGTTTTCGGAGTAAGCGAAACGGTGGCAAGCGTCATTTCTGACTCGCTGGTTGCGCCACCTTCCGAGCTTACCCATCCGGCAGAAGCGCCAGCGGATTTGCGCGGGATCTTCACATCGCCGCTCAAGCCGGTGAGCGTGGTAGCACCTGCGGCCATCACCGACGATGCATTGCGCAGCGCGTCGATGAACTGATCCCCGCGATAGTCATCGGTGATAACTGCTGCATCGTCGGAGCTGTTCATATCCCGCACGAGTACAGAATGCGGCATCAGGACGCCCTGTGCGGCTCTGCCGGATCGTTGGGAAACTGCCTCGGACACCTCGAACTCGTAGGCTGCAGCTTCCTGCGCACGTCGGTCTGAAGGATTAACCATCGCACTGATGGCACGCGCAAGATTGAAGCGCTTTTTGTCTTTTGCACTCAGATCAATATCTGAATCGTTGGCAGCAACCAGTGCCTGAGTTTCGATTTTGGTCAGAAGGGCGTCGCGGAATGCGTCGACCTGCTGTCCGGCCTGGATGGCCTCGCGTGCGAGTTCGACCTGATCATGGCGTGCGCCAAGCTCAAGGATCTGCGCGACCTGTTTCTGTGCTGCTTTCTGCGCATCTGCCAGGGCTTCAGCGCGTACAGCGTCCATATCAATTGCGGTGTTGTCTTCAGCCACAATGGCCTCCGTGTGTGTTGTTTCTGGTGTGGTAGTGATTTCGGTTTGATTGCTTCGCCCAACTCCAATGATGTCGCTCATATCCGCTGGGATGCTTACAAGGCTGGCCTCAAGGGGTCGCCATCGGGTCGCGACAAAGTCGTCGCCTTCGCGTCGCTCGAGCTTGTCGATTGAATATCCGACCGATATGTTGGTTCGGATACCGTCCTCCACGTCTCGAAGCACTGTAGTGGCAAGCTCACCCCGTCCAAGGCGAGCGGTAGCGCGGAGTCGACGCGCTTCTCCATCCAGTACGACGCTCTCAATAACCCCAATCTGCTGACTAGGATCGTGATCAAGTAGCAAGGGCGCACGACCGCTGGAAAGAAACTCCAGGTCGATTGCGTCTTCGCTGTGTTCTAGGATTTCGTTACCAAAACTGCGCGCTACCGGCTGCTCGCTGCTGATCGACATCTCGATGCGTCGCGCCTCAACGTCAACGCCTCGCGGTTTGATCTCAGCCAGCCGGTGCGTCAACGTCGCGGTGACATCGCGCGCCTCGGGTTGCTCGTCAGTCTCAATCTCTATGGTTTGCGGTTGTGTCATTCTTCGTCTCCTTCTACGCCATCCGCGTCGACCGGCATCTTCTGGACACCGAACGGCTGGAGCGCATACGTGATTCCGAATTGCGCGGCGAGGTCTCGGTCTCGCGCGATTTGTGCTAACAAGTCCTCGCTGTCGCGGCCGTAGTGGCTCGCAGCGTCATCGAGCGATTGAATCCCGGCCTGCATGCCTTGGATCAGCGCCTGGCTTTCCTTGAGTGGGTCCACCCAGGACCACGTGCGCCCCCGGAACATCGACGCATCTGCGAATCGGTCGAACTGGCGCAGCGGGATGCCAAAGGAATTTAGCTCCATCGCCGCACCGAGCCAGGCGAGATACACCGGGCGAACCATGTGGTCGATCAGAAACGCCTGCACGCCTCGATACATATCGCGCTCCTCTAGGGCACCCTGGCGGATGCTGGAGTAGGACGTGCTTTCGAGGTCGTTATTCAAAGCGTGGTAAGTGATGCCCAGGCCGCTTGCGATTCCGCGCAGTATCGAAGTTTGAAACGCTCCGATGTCAGTCGAAGGGAACTGCGGATCCCATGCTTCAAAACCAACACCCTCGGGAAGTTGAGTAAACGACCCAGGATTTGCGTCCATGATCGGCACGTTGCCGTCGTTTTCGTCGGATATGAACCCGTCACCCGCTGGGCTGGTGAAAAAGCCCATCTTCGAGGCTCCGACGCGCGCGTTGACTATCGCCGCCTCGCGCAGTCCGTCCAGCATTTTCAGACTCGACAACGCCGACGCCATCCAAGGCTCGCCGCGCGTTTGTCCTGCACGCAATTGTCGATAGACGTGAATCACGCGCTCTGCCGGTATGCGCTGCGTTTTCGAGCGAATCGGCGTGACAATGTCGCTATCGCCTGGGTGTGCCGTTTTGATGTGATAAGCAACCGGCCGACGCAGGCGGTCAAGCTCGACGCCCATGCGAATCTGATTACGTCCATCAGACGCCGCGCGGTTCAGGTCTTCGTCTATCTGATCGGGTTCGATTAATTCGATGGCAAACGAATCGCGCGTCAGCGATGGACCGCGGTGCAGAATCAAAAACGCCTCGCCGTCTCGCGCCACGCTTTCGATTGTTAGGCGCTGAACGTCGGTCCAACTCAACCGGCCATCAACAGTGCAATTGCCAACCTGACCCCATCGCTTGAACGCGGCTTCAACTGCGTTATTGCCGGTATCGAGCCGTCCTACGCTATCGAGCGCTTTAACCTGCAATTTGACGCCATCTCCGACCACGTTGGTGCCGAGTAGGTCTAGGTAGCGCCGCGCGTATTCGTTGTTTCTCGCCAGATCACGAGAGCGTGCGCGAATGCGCGAGAGGGCAGGGCGCAGTTCTGCATCGCTGCTGCGCGTACTGCCCACAAAATCAGAAAACAGCCGACCCGTATTGGCTGCGGCGTAGCTTCTGCGCTTGGTGCTGGCCGGTTGCCGCTTGAACCAATCGACGACGCCCATCAGAAGCGCACCTGTATCGTGGCCGAGCCTGTCTTGCCTCGAGCGAGTAACGCGTCGTTGCGCTCTTTAGCAACTTCAGCGCGATATCGATCTCGCCACGTCATCAGCTCGAGAACGGGTATTTTTTGCAACGAGCGCCCTTCGATTGAATAGCTCGCAACGTCGCCGTCTGCGCGCCCGGTCAGCACGCTCTCGATTTTGTCGAGCATGATCTGTGCGGTGCTGCGCGGATCGGCGCTGGCGGCGTCCAGGTCAGGCTTAATCGTCCAGGTGCCGACCTCAACAACTGCGCGGTTGCTGCTGCTCGTTTGCGTTATTTCGAGCTGCCATTGATAGTCGCCAGCGGTATACGCGGCTGTGGTGCTGGTGTCCGCAGTGAACAGAAAATACGAGGTGGTGGTGCCACCCGCCTGGGCGATCTTGATCTCGTCAGACCCACCCGCGATACGCGCGACGTATTCGGCGGTATAGCCAGTACCGTAGGTGTTGCGTAGGGCTTCGCGTTTCCATTGCACGAAATCGCCGACCCTGAAGGTCAACGGTTCAGTGCTTAACGCATCGCCTGCGTCGAAGACGTTGGACAAGAATGGGTCACCGCCAGCTGTTCACAAAACTCGCGTCGCCGCGAGCGCCGAGCAAGCGCGTTGTGCTGCGCCTGCTGCCGGTGGCCCCCGCCACTCCTGCTGCCGGTTTACGCATGATATCACTGCGCATTCTTGCGTGTACACCCCCAATATGATAAGCGCTAATCGCGTAAGCCATGCAGTCGAGGGCTTCATTCCTCGCGCGAGACTTAACGAACTCGCGACGCGGGAACCCCTTGTGGTATCGCGTGACAATTCGCTCTGCGGTCAACTGCGCATACCATTCCGGCTCTAGGCGATCAGAGAAGTGCAGATATCCGGGTCCGGGTTCTTCGATCTTCAACCGCGAATACACTTGTTCTTTGAGCGCATGCACTCCGATGCCAAACAACGGCACCTTCTGATGATTATTGCGCGTCGGGCGCGAGATCATGGTGCGGCCCTCGCCACCCACCCCCTTGACGGCGAAGACGCGAGCCTTCCGAGCGGCATACAGGTAAGTGGCGTTGGTGTGATGTCCGCCCGTGTCGATTGCCGCTGCTGACAATTTCATCGGGTCGCCGGATTCGGTCTCAAACTCTCCAAATAGCACCTGATCCAGATCGCCCCATAGTTGAGTCGTGGAGGGATCTCCGTAGATCACCGCGTGGTCGACTACCCACGCCTCGTCGCTTCCGTTAGCAGCCCAACCTACGACGGTGACCTCGAGGCGATCATCCTGCACGTCTATGCCGGCAGTGAGCGCACCACATGCCGCAGGCACGCGCTCGATGGGTTCTGCGCGCTCCATCAAAACAAAATCATCGACCGCTTCGCCCTGCGCCTCGTCCCACGATTCCGCCAGGTAGGTGTTAATCCAGACGCGCAGTTGTCCTGGTTGATTCTTAACGGCCAGGAACTCCCGCGCAGCGTCGCCGAGTGGAATCCACGGACTGTACAACCCTGATATCCAAAACCCCGCGACGCCTTTGAATGCTTCACGCGCACGCCATTCGCCGTGCCTGATCGCCCAAAGTCGGTTTGCCTCGCTCCAGACCGCGCCGCAGTGTTCACACGCATAGGCAGCGTGCTCCGGCTTTCCTTCCGGCCATTGAACCTGTCCCCAGGCCAGCACCTGATGCTCGTCGCAATGCTGACAAGGCACCCAATATTGCCGCTTGTCGCTGCGCTCGTAGGCGTCCTCGATGCGGCTCGCGTCGCGATTCGTCGGCGTGCTGACCTGTACAATTTTCCGGTTCCAGAATGTGCTGGACCGCTTCCGCGCGAGCTGCACCGGGTCTCCCTCGCTGCCAGCGCTGGGCGGGTATCTATCGACCTCATCGCAAAGCACAACCCGAACAGGGCGGCTTGCTAACCCTGCGGGACTATTGGCACCGACGACGGTGATATGCCCACCAGGAAACTGCTTGTGCATCGTGGTGTTGTTGCTATCGCGGCTTTTTGCAGCTCGCACTTTGCCTTGCAACGCTGGCGTTGACTCAAGCAACGAGGCGGTCAGCCGGTCTTTGCTGAAAGCCTGCCCCATCTCTAGCGTCGGTTGTAGCACCAGGATCGAGGTCGGGCTGTGTTCCATGTGAAACCCGATCACGTTCAGCAGCGCTTCGGTCTTGCCCAGTTGCGCGCCGGACATGATGACCACTTCAGCGATGCCGGTGTCGCCTGCGGCGTCCATGATCGCGCGCTGATATTCCGCGCGACTTGTGTGCCATCGCCCCGCCTCGCTACTGGTCGAGGATTCGAGCCGACGGTTTCTGTCTGCCCACTTTGCGACGCTTAGCCGGGGCGGTGGTTTCATCGCCTGCATTGCCGCTTTGGCTGCTTTGCGCATTCGCGCGCGTTGCTGTGGTCTTTGGCTCATAGTTGGAAAGCTCTTCCAGCGCCTCGTAGATTTCCGATTCGACGATCTTGTGACAGATGGTCGGCTCGCTCTCCACGCAAATCAGCGGTGCGGTTTTTGTCGGGATCGCAAGCAGACGGTTCTTGATAGTCGCCACTGTGTCTGCCCATGCGGCGATCACGTCCTCAACCGCGACCAGCTCGCTTTGCGCTTTTGCGAGTTCCAATTCAGCGAGCGCGGCCTGCGCTTCGGTCTTGCGCGCCCTGGCGGATTCAAAATCTGGATTTGCCATACGTGTTTTCTAATTCAAAAACTAGCGGAAACCTGCGCGCTACGTGACC
>VTLG01004938.1_pt1 | contig 11763 bp, 24 predicted proteins | sample 4694571 | NCBI WGS metagenome assembly VTLG01 (sample SAMN12604809, study PRJNA352737) | marine metagenome | biome: ENVO:00000447; feature: ENVO:00000209|ENVO:00000569|ENVO:01000036; material: ENVO:00002151; isolation source: viral sequences binned using virsorter ... | reverse complement strand
GTTTTGGATCAAAACTATTTAAAATCTTAAAGTTTTTTATTATTTTTGTTAAAAAAATGAAATTACATGAGCTTTTTGTGTAAAAAAAGAGTAATTTCACAAACCCTCCTTGAAATCATTACCTTTTTATCAATTGGATCTATTCCTATACCTATTGCTTACTATCTATTTAATGTTCTTTTCACTACTATTTCAAACATTTTATGGAATAAAAATCATTTTACATCGTTTTCTTTTGAGAACTTTCTCTCCCTAGAGGACTTGAGTAAGTATAACAAAAGGATAACAAATGACTTATTGTAACTATTGTGAAGATAAAGAGTTTAAAAGATTCATTGATGCATACTTCTCTAAATTAAGTGAAGAGGAAAAGTATCTTATCATTCAGCTTTTATCTGATTATATATAATTAACTTTGCCAACTTATTTCTATCTTCTTATCATCGTCTGATGTTATGGAGAGAGTTTGTTTCTCAGTACCATAATACTTGGGAGCAAGTTTCCCTGCCTTCCATTGCATATTCTTTGAGTAGACTTCTAGTAGCTTTACCTCCGACATACTGATCTTTTGTTTGTCCAAAGCATTCTCTATTCGTTTGTCTATGTCTCCAATAACATATTCTATGCCGAGCTCTTTGCTACGAACATAGGCATCCTTTAGCTTCTCATCCTTTAGAATCCAATTCCTCCAGGACTGCCAAGTTATGCCACACTCCTTTACAGCATCCCTTATGCTTATGCCACGAGAGAGCTTGTCGAGTATATCCTTCACAATACTCTTGGAGTATTTGGTCGGTCTACCTTTTTTAATTGGAATGATTTGTTGTTGTTCGGACATTAGTGTATCGTTACCTTTTCATCTTTTGGCTGCAAGTGTTCAGTATATTCTGGTAAGTTCTTGAAGTGAGTGGCAAATTGCATTGCTTCCTCTTCAGTCCTGAAGTTTGCAAACCTAACAATAATTTCTGGCTGTCTTGTGTCTTGGTTTTCCACCATGATCATACTACAATACAGATCGTCTATTAAAAGTTTCATTCAATAAATACCTAATGTCCTCCAAAGTAAGATAAGATTTGTGCTTGGTCATTCTATCGTAAATGTCTTTGACCTGGTTTGGTTGCATACCGGCTAGAGAACAAACGAAATTAAAGTCTTTGCTTGTGAGCCAGTCTTTAGCTTCCTGCTCGTATTTGGCATTCAACCTCGTCATCCAAAGGAATTTTCCTAAAGCATCGGTTAAACCTTGTACAAGAACAGCAATCCAAAGTTTCTGTTCCATAAAATAAAAAATCCATCATAAAAGATGGCAACACTTATAATCGCAATTATAGTGATTATATATGTTTATAAGGAATTACGATTGATTTGTTAATACGAACAAATACAAAACTTACACATTATTAACACAATAAATTTACATATCGTAATATAGGATTAATCGGTCAAGTGCCTCACGCAATTCATCCATTTTGTTTCTTGCAGGTTTGTTGGCTACGATGACTTGCCAAAGAATATTCCAAAACTTTCCTATCTCTTTAATGATAATGTGAAATTCACTATGAGCATCAATGTTGCGATGAAGAAAATCCTCTTTCGTTCCACCAATAAACTCTTCCAGTCTAGCTGTAATCTTTGGCTCTAGTCCTGCTCTATGACACACCTTTTCAAATTTATGCCCTGCCCAATATCTTCTACTATTTCGTTCCTTATCTGTAATGTCTAGTAAATTTCTTGCATAATAGTTATCCAAGACCGAGTTATAGAGCTTTTCTAAATGCCTATCCTTACCATAAAAAGCCAACCTAAACTTTTCGCCATCAACTTTCCTGGTAAGAGTATTATCTTCATTGCGTATTAGTGCTTGACCACCAAGATCAATAGTATCTCTGTTGTTTTTATTTTTTTTTTTTCGTTTAGACAATTAATATAACTTACCCTTAAATTTTTCTAAATATTCTAAAAACTGATTGTAAGTTCCTCTATTTTCATGATTACCAAACAAAGAACTAGATGAAAAATTAAAATCTTTTTCCCACGATCCCCACGAAACATTGAAATCCTCAACAAGATAATATTCACTTTCCTTTTCAAAGTGCATTACATCAATATTAGAATAATTTTTTTTCTTACATATTAAGGCAAATTGGTCGTATTCAGATAAGTTAGGATATCTTTTTTCTAAAAAATTAGCATTACGAACAATGCCATCATCAAATTTTCTTTCATCATCAGCTTCTAGAGCTTCGTAACTTCTTTTTCTTAATCCAACTATTTTTTTCTTATTGAATATGCTAAATAAACTTAAAACCCTATCATAATACGAAGAATAAGAACTAGGATTATTAATTCTCGAAACAAAACCTCTAATTTTTTTTAAACAGTCATTAATAATTGCCCTATAATGTTCTTTTATTTCCTTGTTTTGTGGTTTTTTATTTAATTTCTTCCTACATTCCTCAAAATGAGTTGTCATTTGCATTATTTCTGACTCTGTTTTTCTTAATTGTTTAAATTTTTCGTCTAAATTTTTTTGCAATTCAAACAAAGGAATCATCGCTACTTCTAACTCTTCCTTTTGTTGAGTAAGTTTAATTTTTTCTTCCTCTATTTTCTTTCTTTCTTTTTGTTCTTTTATTTCTTCCTCTTTTTTTATGTCGATAAGCTCATGTTGAACTAATTTATCAATTTTATCTACATCGCAAGAAAACCACTCCCCAACTAAACTTTTAACTGATGTATCTTTTTCTAAAAAACTATGGATTTTTTTTTCAACAATGGATGAATAACTATTTAAGTTATATTTCTTAATAATAGACAAGGGAAAAGGACAACCTGTTTGTATTCCCTTAATCCTACTCAAAGGATTGTTGGAAATGCCAACCTTATACATATTTTGGTCATTATTACCTATGATATATAAAAAATTATCTGACATTAATGCCTAATTCTTTTGCTCTTTCTAAAGTAATGTCCTTATTTTCTACTGCTTGTTTTACCTCTTGCTCATATCTTTGAGCATAACTAATTAAAAAAGGTGTAATTTTATCAGATTGAAACATTTTTAATCTTGATGGACTATTATCTGTTCCAACTGGAGCTGACATATCTGGCTTTTGATCCAAATATGCCTCTGCATTAAGCCACGAGGAAGGATGCTTGGCAAAGTCCTTTTTATCTGCAAAATGATTGTTATAGAGTCTAGCTAACTCTTCTGGCTTTTGTACCCAATCATCAGGCAACTTAACCCATGCCTTCTTTGCGTAACCCACTTGGATCTTGTTCTTGTTCAATTCCCAAAATACAGCAAAGAGTTTTGCCTTCTTATTAATACTTATATCATTATCAGTATCAATATCACTATCACTATCAGACGATATCGTTACGATATCGTTACTCTTTGTTCTTTTCTTATTATATTTATCATTAGCTTTAATGACTGAATCCTTCTTTTTCCTAGCAATTTCGTACTCTTTCCAATGTCTGTTGTTAAAATAAGCATCCTCTCCCTGCTCATTTTTTCTTACTTCCCACTTCTTTTGCAGCACATAATAGAGGTCTTTTTTTTGTCTTTCCCAGTCCTCTAGGTCATCTGGATTGCACAATAATACTAACCTTTGGAGCTTTACGATATCGTAAGGCAAACCTTTTGCACCATAAGTTTGAGCAAAAACTATTAAATCCCAATAAATTCCTCTTTGCAATGGATGTAAGTCTCTCGTTCCTGCTATCCACGATTCAGCATACATATAAATTGCAGGAATATTATCACTAGCTGATTTCATATAACCTCCTTTAAAATTATGAGATTTCTTTTCTTGTATGGTTGCTTGGCTAGATATTTCTTTAATATTAATGCCTCTATGTGCGTAAAAATACCACTTGTGGACTTATACCCTAACCCATCCATTATTTCCCTTATAGCAGGGCATTTTGAGTGTTTTTTCCTATATTCTACAATGAAATTGAGTATCTGAAGCTGCTTGTCAGTTAAATTTTCATCTACATCAATTGTCTTGCTGCATAGGTTACACTTGATTTTCATAATGTTTTTTATTTGTTCTTATTCGATTACAAAAAATTTTGCAAATTGTAAATAAAAATTATTATTAGTAATAAATTGACAAATACTAAATAAATGTATTTATATGTGATAATATTGATTATTAGGTAATTAAAAGGTATATTATGATATTAAAAATGAATGAAGCATTAATCAAACAAGTTCTTCTTGCTAGAATTAAAAACCATGACCTTATCTCAAAAGGCACAGGCATTGATAAATCAACTGTGTCTTTGCATTTATCAAGCAAAAGACAAATAAGTGTGAATCATGCAAAGCTCTATGCTAAATTTTTAAAAGTTCCTTTAATTAAAGTTTTAGATGATAATATTGTAAAATACAGAGTCGTTAGATATGTTGATGATACTGGTGTTGTGATGCCACCAAGTGAAGATGACGATCATCTTGTTATAACTCCCAATGAAATTCAAAAAAAGAATCTAAAAGTTATTTACCATTTAGAAAGAGATTTGGTTTATTGGTATCATCCTGAAATATCTTGTAATAATTCTAATATTATCGACCATCCCTGCTACATTAAAACTAAAGATAAGGCATATTTAGGAATTGTTTTATCCCATAATCCGAAAACCCATAGTGTTACCTTTGCTGATATACAGCCAAAATACAAGGAACATAGGGTAAAATCCACCACTTGCTACCCTATTACTGCCCAATTCTATTTAAAATATAGTTCAGCACAAAAAATAGACAATTCGCTGTAATTTCTACTATTTGCAAATAATAATTGCAAATCACAAATTATTCCATTAAATACCATAATAGTCAATATTGATTGCTCCTTTATTGACTTAATAAATAATTGGCTAGGTAGGGAGTTGGATGAGCTGACTCCCTACTCAAAAACACAAAGAGATATTATGAAACAAAATTTTATTTTAGTTCAATCGGATGAAGAATCTGCTGCTGAAAAAAAGTTTTGGCATCGAGCAAAGGTTTTATATCATGCGTGGCAAGACGCTATCCATGAAGATATGAAAATCATGTGGAGATGGAAATTAATTTCTCTGATGAAAAAATGTGAGTTTAACAAATGAACAAAGAATTTATCATTGGAGTTTTACTGATGTTTCTTTGGTCTTGCGTAATGGTTTATTCAATCATTATGCAGTTTGAAATGCCAGTATAAATTATGAAAAAGAAGGGAGTATTCATATTTTTCCTCCTAGTTAAATATATTCCCTTCTTTAAACATTATTACTTCATCGCCAATTGGGAAGCTGAAGAACACATTTTGAAAGTAAAAAAGAAAAATGCCGACAGGTAATTATTTATTAAAAGGAAAAAAAGTTCCAAGTGTAACTACCATCATAGGTAGATTTAAAAATTCAACTGGACTTATCATTTGGTCAAACAAATTAGGATTACAAGGTATCAATTATTTTGATGAATTAAATAAAGCAGGAGAAACTGGAACTGCTCTCCACGAATTTGCCGAGATGCACATTAAGGGAGAAGAGTATCAGCTTCCAGACGATCCAACAGTCAGGCATTGCTTCAATCAGTTTTTAGAATGGTGGGAGGAATTTAGTAAAGATGAGTAATTTTGAAATAGTTTGGACTGAAAGAAAAATGGGCAGTAAAAAATTAGAGGTTGGTGGTTGCCCAGATTTATTGGTTAAAAAAAATGGAGAGCATATCTTGGTAGACTTTAAGAGTTCCAAAGCAATTTATAACGATCATATAATTCAATTGTCAGCTTATGCCGAATTAATAAAAGAGTCTGAAGGCATTGAAATTGATAAAGCCATCATAGTTCGCTTTCCCAAAGAAGAGGATGATACCGAAATAAAAGAATTTTCTAAAGAGGAACTTGCTGTTGGTCTAGAGCAGTTCAAACTTTTAAGAAAAGCATTTGATATTGATAAGGACTTAAACAAAATATTGAAAAGGAAAAAGAAATGAATAAAGAAAATAAAGATCAAGAATGCCAAACCTTGAAAGATGCCTTAACTAAATTTCAAGAATTAAATGTTAAGGCATTAAAAGATTCGATTAATCCACACTTCAAAAGTAAATACTCTGATTTAACGAGTGTCATTAATGCAGTTAATCATGGTGCAGAGTTTGGTTTATCTTTTTCGCAATCAGTAGAATACAAAAATATTTTACTTGAGAGATCGCAGGTTAAAAATGGTGCAACAACAAAGATACAAGAAATATATAGAGATATTTTTGTTACGACAACAGTTAGCCATATTATAGATAAAAAAATTTTAACTTGCACAGTTCCAGTTTTAATTAATGCAAACGATAAAGATAACCCACAAAAAATGGGATCAGCTATTACTTATGCTAAACGATATGGATTGCAGTCCTTGTATGGATTAGCGAGTGATGATGATGGGAATTTAGCATCAGAGAAAAGCCAAACTAAAAAAAGAGCAGGAGAGGACTTTAATATACAATGAGTGAAGATAAAGAATTTATTGGAGGTTTATATGCAAAAAAACCAGAAAAAGATTTTATCAAATGTCAAATATCAATAAAAAAAGATCAATTTACTAATTGGTATAAAAAGCAACTAGAAAATAAAGAAGAACAATGGATCAATATTGATATTAAAGTTAATAAAGATGGCAAATGGTATGCAGAAAAAAATAATTGGAAACCTACACCAAAAAAAGTCGCATCAGATAAACTAGAAGAAGAGGACATCCCATTTTAAATATGGAGTTTCCCTTTACAAAAGAAGAGGTTAAGATTTTAAAAAAGATATGTGAAAATCCTATCTTTAAAGAGTCTCAACCTCTTCCTACTTTAGATAAAACACCATTCCCATTGAAGCATATAAAAAGATTGGTTTGTAATTTTTATAAAATCAAAGAAGAACACTTGTCAGGGAATAGAAGAGATAGGCATTTTGTTCAAGCCAGAAGAGATTACTGCCACTTGGCTTTCAGGAAAACCAAACACAGCACAAAAGTCATAGGCGATAAAATAAAAAGAGATCACACATCAGTTGTGCATCATTTATCCAAACAGCCATTTAACATTGATAAGATTTTACATGAATAAGTATCGTTCAGGATTAGAGGTATCAATTGCCAAGCAACTTAAAAAATTCAGAATTGAATTTGATTATGAAAAGTTAATCATCTTATATATTAAGCCACAGGAAACCCATCGTTACATACCAGACTTTAGATTAGCTAATGGCATTTTAATTGAAACTAAAGGAAGATTTGTTTTATCCGATAGAAAAAAACACCTTCTCATTAGAAAACAATATGGCAATAAATACGACATTCGCTTTGTGTTTAGTAATGCAAAAGCAAAAATTTATAAAGGATCAAAAACAACTTATGCCGATTGGTGCATCAAGTATGGTTTTAAATTTTTTAACAAAACAATTCCTATCAAATGGATCAAGGAGAAACATGGCTCTCATCGTTCTTAACGCACTTATTTTATTGGTGTTAATTTTTATTGCGTTTCAGCTTTGTGTCATTGGAGACAAATTATTTGGAGATAGGAATAAATGAAAAATCACACTCAAATATTTCAAGATTTTTGGTGGGATGAACTCACATTAGGACAAACTGAACAATGTTTTATGGTTGGAGAAGATAAGGATTGTCAAAATTGGACAGGAACTAATGTGCATCATATTAAAAGAAGAAAAAGTGGTGGGAGTAAATGCCTTGACTATGAGGAAAATCTCGCTGCTCTTTGTATTTCCTGCCATAAAAAAGCCGATCAACAACCTGGTCATACAGAATTTAACAAAAAAGTGAGAATAATAACTTTACGAAAAGTAGCCGATAAACTGGAGAGTGAATTAGATGACTGAAGAAACAGATAAGTATGTTCTTATGATTGATGGAGTCAAAGAATATCTAAAAGAAAAAAAACAACCAGATGATAAAATGGATACTTGGAATCCTCATCAAATTGCTCAAGCAAAAAAAGATGCTATTATTGATTATAGAAGTTGCAGAAGATTATACAAAAAATTAACTGCTTTAAAAGAACATAAAACATACATACATTTTTTGTTTTTTAGATTTCAAGCTAACGAAAAAAATAGTGTTGATGATGCTAAAGCTAAAGCAAAGACACATAAAGAAATTTTAGAAATAACTACTTTAGAAGATGAAGCTGAATCATTAATGGATGAAACCTATGCTGAATTAGAAAGAGTAATAACAAAAATTGAACAAATGGCAGATGCCAATGCCACAGCCAGAGCTGAAATGAAACTTGGGAGTTTGACTCCTTAATGAATAATATAATTGAATTATCCAAAAGCGAAGGTTTTCAAGCTAGTCTTGTAGGTATTCAAAGAAATATTGAAGCAATTTTAGATGGAAGAAAAACAGCATTTGGATCAGATAAAACTTGGACTATTCATATTGAGGGAGCTTGTGGAGAATTAGCTGTAAGTAAGTATATGAATTTATATTGGGGAGGAAGTGTTAATACTTTTAAATCCAATGGAGATTTATGCAATGGATGGGAAGTAAGAACACGATCAAAAGATGATTGGGATTTAATTATTAGAAACAATGATCCAGAGGATAGAATTTATATTTTAGTAACAGGTCTATTTCCTAGATACTCTATTAGAGGTTGGATTAAAGGAGAACAAGGAAAACAAAATCAATTCTATAAAAATCATGGAAATTATGGATATGCTTGGTTTGTTCCTCAAAACTATTTACAGCCAATGAAAAATCTAAAAGGAAATTTTAATGAGTAAGAAAATAATTAAGATTGAACAGATAGACAAGGGAGGAGAGAATGAAAATGGAGTGCAAGTTGATAAGCTATGGGAGCTTCATTTTGAAAATCAAATTAGTTCTCGCAAACTCGACTACACACAAGTTTTAAGCTACCTAACCAAAGGTACGAGTCCACCTAAAAGTGTGTATGCCTTTAAACGATGGGAAACAACTTTCACGACAACAGATAAGATTCATTATTGGTGGTGTCTTGTGTATGATGACAAAGACCATGTATTATTGTTGCCACAAAAATTTTATGATTTAATTTTTGAAGGACATCGAAAAGAGGAAGAAGAGTTACATCCTAAAAAGAAAGCTCCAATAGATAATCCTTTTTTATTTACAGATAGAATTACTACTCCAGAAGAAAAGGAAGAAATTAAAACATTAAGAAAAGAATTAGATGCTGATGAGGCATTTAAACTAGGATTACACTTACACGATGACGAAATAGAAGAAGAGGCGAAAAATGAATAGACTTTATGATATAAAAGATGTAGCTTACAAACTTAATAGACATCCTCGCAATTTTAGGATTTTTATTAAAGACTTACAAACCAAATTTCCCACCGAAGCTGCTTTACATACTTATGTTGGTAAGCGATTACGATTTACCGATGAACATATTGAAAGGATAATTGTGTTATGCTCAAAGCAGAAAGAAGAAAAGATTTAAACAGTAAAGTTTATTATGTAACTGGAACTTTTTATTTTGAAGGAGAGTCTAGGTATGTCAAAAATAGAAGTTGTAGGACAACAGAAAAAAGAGAGGCGAACAAGTTTGTCTATAAGTTAATTGAGGATTTAAAAAAGGATATTATTCAGTATAAAAGCAAAAAGTATAGTGCTGCTGCTGATTTAAAAATTGCTGATGATGATCCAGATACCACCCCATCTTTGAAAACAATTGCCTTAGTGGAAAAGACAAAAGAATTTTTAGGCAACTATGATATTCGCACCATTGATAATGAGTTGATACGAAAAAAAGCATTTGAATCTTATCCAATGGAAGAATATTTAAAGACCACTCCTTATAGTGATTTATCGGAAGAAGAAAAAAAACAAAAGTCAGCCAAACTAAATACGATGAATAGGAATTTTATTTGTCCTGTGTCGTTGGTGTTGAACTTCGCTTCAGCTAAAAGACTCTGTGAAAAAATGGTCATTAAAAGATTCAAGCTCATTGAAAGAGATCCAATATACTTTACTCCTGAAGAGGTGGAGAAGTGTTTGCAATCAACAAGTATGTTCCAGATAAAACTTTTATTGGTGTTTCTCATCTATACTGGAGCAAGATTACAAGAAGCTCTAAATACTAAATGGGAGGACATACAAGATGAGAAGATTCATTTATGGGAAAGCAAAGGCGATAAAGCTAGGGTTGTTCAACTGCATAAAAATTTAAAGGAATGGCTAAACAAAGTAAATGAAAGAGGGAAATATATATTTATATGGAGAAATGCTTGGAGCAATAAAAAAGATGGAGAGGGATTGTATTTCAATTGGAGGGATATGTTGCGACAAGCTGATATAAGTTTTGAGAAAACTCCTCATAAGTGCCGACATACATTTGCCACTTGGTTGAGAAAATATGCGAATTGTGATTTGCAGGACTTAAAGGACATTGGTGGTTGGAAAGACAGTAAAAGTGTTGAGGTGTACTCCCATATTATGCCTGATACGATGCCAAAAAAAATCAACTTATTGCCTTAAATTTCTAAAATATTTCCCCAAAGCAAAAAAAAGTGTTGGAAATCTAGGAAAAATTAGCTATTGCAAATCATTGGTAAAGTTATAGATTAGGTAATGTAAAGTGATAAAAAGGGAAATTTGGATACTTTATGTGATAAAAGGGAACATTATGTAATAATAGTGTTCCCCAAAACTTACCCATTGATTTCCCCACCAACACTTTACAGAAAGAGAGTAGCCAAAATGAAAATAAGTAAAAATAATTTAGTTGGATTTGAACAAATAGTAGAAATGCTAAAAGCAAAATCTAAAAATAATAAAAGTAAAAATATTTATTTTAGTGAAAAAGATATTAATAAATATTTAAGTCGTATCTCAATGAAAATTTTATTAAAGGTGGCTCAATAATGAGCCATCTAACTAGACACAAAGCTAAAGACTTTAAGAAATATCTACCAATATTAAAAGATATTATTGAAGAAAAAAACAATATTGATTTGGAAAAAGTTGTTGATGGATTAAAAGATAAATTTACTCAAAAAGATATAACTGCAATGTTGTATAGAAATGGTTATTTTTGTGATTGGTATATTATGATTTATTTTGAAAATGATGATTTTGGAGATGAATATACTTTTACTGATAAACAAAAAAATATAATTGAAAAACTAGGGAGGGTTAAATGAAAATTGAATTAAAAACTTTATATAATACTGTAATTGTTAAAAGTAAAACTAATAGAAAGACTTGTCCTTCTTGTAAGGGATCATTAAACATTGATACTGATGAAGGAAAAGATGGGTGTAATATTTGTGGAATGTCTGGAGATTATTTAACTGCTTTAGATGTAAGTCTTGCAAGTTCAGAAGGAAATCTATCTTATTTTGAAAAGTATTTTTCTAAAGATGATTTTGTAAAATTAAAATTAATAAAGACTATTGAAAATTTAAGAGATGCTCATTATGAATCAATAGACAATAATTTAATGCAAATACAAGGCAAGGCACAAAGAACTAATTTAATAGTTAGATATTTAACTTAAATACTTAATATCTACCACACAACTTCTAGGGAAAGTTTCGACTCTCCCTAGTAAGTCATCTTTATCTTCTGAATTATCGTGTCCATCTATATCGGCTGCAATAGTAATATGCTCGTCAGTTTGATTAATTAAATAACCTATACTTTTAATTTTACAGGGTTTAACTTTAATTGCATCTGCTTTACTCATCCAACCACTATCACTTGACTCGTTGGTATCAA
>VTLG01016011.1_pt1 | contig 11765 bp, 12 predicted proteins | sample 4694571 | NCBI WGS metagenome assembly VTLG01 (sample SAMN12604809, study PRJNA352737) | marine metagenome | biome: ENVO:00000447; feature: ENVO:00000209|ENVO:00000569|ENVO:01000036; material: ENVO:00002151; isolation source: viral sequences binned using virsorter ... | reverse complement strand
TGTCTGTTGAAGTCCATTTGCCACTTGTATCTTCTATTAACTGTTCATCTGCTGTTTGTGTTGTTGTGCCATTGTAAAATCTAAATTCAACATTGTTTTCATACTTTGTTTTTTTACTAGTAAAGGTATTACCAAACCAATAATTTGTTTCTGTTTCAAATAATTCATCATTGTTTAAAAAAACTTGCGAACAGGAATGGACTTCACCTTCACATATTGCATAGACTATATTTAGATATTCATTGTTATCACCAGATACATCATAAAAAATTGGTGTGCCACCAACCCTTCTTTCACCATAAACAACAGGTAAAGGTTGTGTGCTTCCTTGTGTGTTTGATAAAGCAGATGCAGCTTGTCCACCTATATCTTCTGGAAAGTCTTGATTCATCATGCCAATCATTTCATAACCGACATAAGCTGCCACAACCACAGCTATAGCACCTATCGCTATTGCTGTTCCTGCAGCTACTGTTGTGACAGTACCAAAAGTAATAGCAGATACAGTAGCAGTACCTATAGCAGCTAAAGCAGCAGGTAAAGCAAATACACTACCTGCAAAAAATAAACAGATTATAGTGAATATTATTTTTTTATAGTTTTGCATTTACTACTCTGTAAGCTGAATCAAAAAAATTAAAATCAGGTATTGGTAAAGCCACAACACCAACACCTTCATCAACAGATATTATTTTACTACCAATACATATATGGCACGAATCCCAATTTTCATTGTGCTTAACTAAAATATCACCGAAGGTAGATTTGCTTGGGCTTATTTTAATTAAACCTAATTCAAGACATTTTTCTGATACTGTTTGTCCATATTTTTTTTGAAACTTAACAGCACCAAATTCTGTGTCATATTTTTTGTAAGCAATTTCATGTACTTTAGAACCAATGATCTTGTCTAAATATTCTAAAATAAAAGTATTACAATCGTTAGTACCCCAAACAAAAGGTTCTCCCATTTTGCTTTCGAGAAAATTATTAACTTTAGTTGCATTTATCATCTTATTTCAGTTGAGATAGAAAGTCTGCTACCAACAGAGCCATAATTTACAGATGATGTTGCTTTGTTAGGTAAGACTAAAGTTGCATAAATACCACCACCCACAGCAGAACTTGTAGCTGTATAAAAGGAATTTAAAGTCACAGTAAAAAAGTTAGTAGCAGAAGCATCAACTACTGTGTGTTCTCCTTCTATACCATAAAAAGCAATACCACCGACATTATTTAATATTCTATTTATAGTGATCGTATCACCATTACTTAGACCATGATTTGCATGGTGTACCTTTATGGTTGCAGAACCAGAAGTTGTTTCGATAGGATTAGTGCGAATAGCAAAACCATCTAGCAAAACAGAACTGCCACCACCTCTAGCTGTACTTGATGCAGAAGTAGAAACCACAACAGTTATTTGATTTTCTGAAACTATGGTTGCAACTGTGTGTGTTTTATTTATGTCTGAAGCAGGTACGCCACCAATAGCAGTAGCACCTGAAATAGTTATTGAATCGCTAACTGCCAAATTATGTTGTGCTATATCTATGGTTAAGGTTGTAGATCCTGAAGTTGTTAGTAAAGGATTAGCTATCACTTCTTCTGTTTTGGTCATAGCCACTGTAAGACTGTCAGTAGTTCTAGCTGTTATTTTATTGCCTTTGCTAAAATCTGCTTTTGCTATGCCACCAACAGTTGCATCTTCAACAAATAAATATACTAAATCACCAACCCTTGAAAAATTATCTGTGTTTACTGTAATTGCATTAGAGCCATTTGTCGTTTCTATTAAAACAGGCACTACTAATTCACCTTCAACTGTTATTTCACTACCACCAAACTTACCTGATTTAACAGATGTGACTGTACTTGGTTTAGCTATAGTAAAACCAAAACCATCAGCATCAATAGCTGTTATTGCGTGAGTATCAGCACCTTCAGAAGCATTAATAAATGAACTTAAAACAGTTTCGCCATCATCAAAAGTTTTTGATTCAAAACCATTTATCTTAACTCTTTGTCCAACACTAAAATTAGCTGTGCTTCTATTTGCGTAATTGATATGCAGAAAAACTGTGCCTGATGATTCTATCAAACTAAATGCCTGACTACTTGGTTTGACTTCGTTAAAAATACTTTTTTCTGATGGTGCTGTGTTGTTGATTGGTGAAGTTATACTGCCTTGTGATTGTATGTGAGCAGAACCACCGCCATTGACTGTGCTACCTGTAGTTGCACCCCAATTCAATTCTTTAACTATGACAGAACTAAATCTAAATCCTGTATCACCAGAAAAAAAACTTTGTTGAGATTCATTATTTGTAAACCTTACAGAAATTCTTTCAAAATCTACAAATAATGAAGCTGCTGACAATGATAATGTGCTTGTACCTGAATCAACATCTTCTTTTAGAACAGGATTATTTAATCTACCACTAAAAATTAGTAAAGGATCAGAAACAAGAGCATCGTTAGTATCTAAAAACGCTTTGTAAATATCTATTTGTCTGTCTAAATAATTTTCTGCTAGAAATAAATCTGTGTATGTTCTGTCTATGCCAGACAAAGAAATAGAAATTTCTTCTATCGTTGCATCATTGGTTTCAACAATATCAGAAAAATTTAAAAAACTACCTGTTGGTGTGTAAGTATTACCAGAAAATGTGACAGGTATGTAGGCATCTGATAAATAATAACTAGCACTATCTAATGTGACTTTAACCAAATGAAAAGGTTTATTAGCAGATTTAACAATTTCTGTTCTAAATGCTGTTGAACTTCCTCTATCCATTTCACTAAAAAATCTCTGCTAAAGACATTGTAAAACCATATAGGGCAGAAGTGTCTGTTGCAAATTCTGTAAAATCAGAAGTGAAACTGACTGTGAAAGGCACAGAAGCAAAAGTTATTGTTTCATCATTGGCTACTGCATTTACTAAGTTAGGTGCAAAAGATAAAGTAGCGTGGCTTGTACCATCTGCGTTTAAGTCTGCTGTTGCCATATACACTTTAGAATGACCACTAAACTTAAAGAAGTCACCTGCCTTCATAATGCCTGATTCTGAAGCTGTAAGACCATCTATGGTCGCTGAACTTACCCCAACTGCTAAAGCACCATCAACTACAGGTGATTCAGTTGTATCGCCTTGTGATGTGCTGACAACAGGTGGTACATAAGTAAAAGTTTCAAACTGTCCTTGTTGTTTCATAGCAAAAGCATAGATAGGAGCAAATTCTGCTCTAGTCATTGGTGGAAATTGAACTTCTAACAACCATCTTTGACCACCACGCCTTCTGACTTGTCTTTTTAAATTCTGTGTGACCGAAACAAGTGTTGGTTCTATTGATCTTATGTTTACGCTACTTGCAGCAGGTGATGTTGGGAATGTGCCACTCACGATACGAAACCTCTCCTACCTCTGCGATTAAACTGTTGTTCAATAATTGCAGAAATTGTTGGTGCATTTTCTGTGATTGCAGCTAGTGTGTCTTTTGAATCGAAAGCTTGAATGTTATAAGTTATATTGACACCCATTCCTGCACCACCTCTTGTGTGGTCAATAACAGTTTCATTAGGATGTAAAATTGCAGGGAAACCACCTCTGCCATCTATACCACCTGTTCTTGAACCATAACCTGTAAAACCACCGCCTTGATATTCTTCAAGAGTAGCTGGTAGTCTGTTCAAAGTTGCTTGTGCTGTTGGTTTTGGTGCAAACAAACTAGCAAATCCACCTGTGAGTGCATTTACAAGATTTTGTATAACTATTTTTCTTATAGCTATTCTTAATAATTCTTTTATTACAAAATTAGCAAAATCTTTGAAAGCAAATTTACCATTCATTAAACCATCAACTATCGTATCTTCAAATTTTTTCATTGATGAAACTATGGTGTCGCCAATCATTGAACCTGTGCTTGTAAAACTTTCTTTTAATGTGAATAAAGGTGTTTGTATATCTGCTACCATTTTTCTTAATTGTTGCTCAAATTTGCTTAAACCATCTGTTGCGTTGTCAAATCCACCACCTTCGTCATCTTTTGCAAAATTTGCCATCATCTCTCTGTATTTTTCCAAGCTTTTTGCTAAGTCTTGTAAAAATTCGTTAGGTTGTGGTTTAGGGTCAGTTCCAAATAAAAACTTGTTTATATTTTCTAATGTATTGTTTAAATTGTCATTAAAATCTTTAGAAGCAGCAGTGAATTTACCCGCCATAAGAACTGATGTCATGACAGAAATTATTCCACCAAATGCTTTAATCCCTGTAAAACCTTTTTCTATAGAACCAAAGTTTTCTTCAAGGGACATTCTGGTTTCGTCTAACCCTTTAACTAAAAAAATTAAGGCATCTAATATTCCTAACGAAAAATTAACACCCATTTTTCTTGCGTTTTTTCTGCTTAGCTTATCTTCTAAATCTTCTGCTACTTCGTCTAAAATAGGTAAAAATGTAGTTGTAATAGCATCTCTTATAACTCTAAAAGTGAAAGCTATTCTTGTAAGTCTGTCATTAAATTCTTCTGTCGCTTTAATAACTCTACCACTTAAAATTAAACCTAATTCTTTCTGTTTTTGTACATAAAGTTCAAATGCTTTGCCACCCATTAAGATAGTATTGGTAAGTTCTTGCCCTGCTCTACCAAATAATAAAGCTAAGTCTGCATTTCTTAGGAATATATCTCCACTTTGTTTCATGCCTTCCATCATTTGAAACAAAACTTCATTAAAGCTTTTTTCTTCGCCTGTAGCTGTCATTAAAGACACGCCATATCTGTCAAAAATATCTGTGTAAGTTTTTAAACCTTTTCTCCCTTCTCCGACCATCTTGGCAAATTTTTGGATAGCTTTATTGGCAGTTTCGACAGAAGCACCTGATTGTAAAGCAGATAATTGAAATGCTTGTATTACATCAGTAGTCGCACCTGTCCGACTAGATATTTTTCCAATAGCATCAAGATAGTCAAAAGATTTTTTAAAAAGAATAGTTAAAGCACCTGCTGTCGCACCAATGACAGCAGTTAAAGCACCAAAAGCTTTTAATGCTGTGCCTACAGCACTTTTTACACCACTTAATCCTTTCTTTACTGTATTAAATACTCTTTGTGTTTTATTAACAGCAGATATGACAATATTTAATTTGCCTAAATTACCCATCTTTTTGCATCCTTTTATTCACTTCTTCTAAATAAACCATCCAATAAACAAACTCTTGAACTGTCATGCTCTTTTCAAGCTGTTCAACTGTCATGCCGAGTCTGTCTGCAAGAGCAAACGAAGCAAATAACTCAGAATCGGCTTTTACTTTTCCTGTGCTTCTTCAGGAGATACAGCACCTAAAATTTCTGTTGCAACCTTTGAGATCACAGCTACATCTGCTTTATTCATTAGTTTTTCTTTGTCTGCAAGAGTAAATATCTTTTCACCATCTGCATCTAAAGATTTAGTAATAATTGCATAAACCATAACTTCTAAATCAGAACTGTTAGCCATTCTGTAAAGTTTTTTTGATTCTTGCAGCGTTAAAGGTTTTGTAAAAATTTCTAAAGGTTTTTCATCTGTTCCCCATTCCGATACCTCAATTTTTTTTATTTCTTGGGAATCGAAATGAGCAACAACATTATCTATTGCCCTAGTCATTAATAAGTTCCAATAGTCAATGCACCTGTACCTTGAAAACCAATAGTCATTTCTACAAGTCCATCGTGTGCAGCAGTTATTGTCTTATCTGTGACGATAGCCGAACCTGATAACTTATATGCTCCTGAACCACTTCCTTCTGGTGCAAGATTCAAAGTAAAAGATGAACCTATTGTCAAAGACACTTGCCCACTTGTATCTGTATCATCAAAAAATAAATCTACTGATCCAGAAAACTCTGTCAAAGTAGATTCAAAAGATTTTGCTGAATCGCCCATAGAAGTAGATTCTGTAGTTTCTCCTGTTTGGGAAATACTGTAAGACCTAACTTCTGCTAAAGCGTTTGAACCTGTTTGTACAACACCTGCTTTGCCTGTGAATGTCGCCATTATTCAACCTCTGTTTTAGTTTTAGTTTTAGTTTTAGATTCTCCTTCGAGAACCCACCCATTTGCTTTAAGGTTTTCTACATCAGCATCAAAAACAGTAATTTTTGACTTGCCATCTGGAGAAACCATTACATTTTTATCCATAATAAAAATCCTCTATAAAGCGACATCTGCTGCCACTTCTGTAGTTTGATAACCTATATTATATACCATTGTCATAACTGCAATAGGTTGGTCACCTTCGCCATTATAATTTATTTCTGTTGAATCTAGGAAAGAATCTCTAGCTAATGAATTGTGTGTGACATCAGCACCCATAGCTGCTTCTACTTCTTTTGCGATAGTATCTATTGTGTCATCATAATTGCTGTTTGCTTTTACATAAGCTTCAACCACTAGAGATAAATTCCTTTGTAAAGTTCTTGTTGAACCCATTTCTAGTAGTTCTGAATCCTCAGACTTTGTGTAAATTATGATTGCAGGTAATTTAGCATCTTGTAAATTATATACTCTGCTTTGAAAAACATTAGATCCTGTAGTTGTCAAACCTGTTAAGGTCGTACCAACTCTTTCTCTTATTTGTTGTCTTATATGATTAGCCATTATTGTTCTTGTAAAATTAACGCTGTAATACCTGTGTTATCAGGTTGGACATTTACAACGCTATAAGTTTTTGCACCTTTTATGGTATTACCATCTAAATCAGTCATAGCTGCAAAAGCTAAAGTGTCACCATGTCCTGCTGAAGAAACATCCTTAGTTTTACAATAGGCAACAGGCGTACTGCTTTCAACACCAACAGACAAGCCATCTACAGATAAATATTCATCTTCTAAGATGACTTTGATAGTAGCAGCAGAACCACCACTAACTGTATAGGTGGCAGAAACGCCATGCCCGTAGGATGAATCAAAATATCCATCGAAATCTGCATCAAACTCAAGTGACATCTTTGCTTTTACGCCTTGTCAATTTTGGCTTGTCAGATTTTTTAAGACCTACACTTCTGTCTTTTGTTTCTGTTGGTTTGCCTGTAGATATTTCTGCTTTGCCATAATTAACAAGAACAGTACCTTCTTCAACTGAAAGTTCTACTACATCACCTGCAAAAACTTTTTCGCCATTTGCCATAGTATCTTTAGTTATTAAATATTTCATATTTTTATCCTTTTTAGAAAAGGCAGGTGGTATTAACCCACCTGCTTTTTCAGTTGTTAAAACCATCTATTAAGATGCGTTGCAGAATGAAACTGCGTGTCTAACTGCGACATCGACTGATTGCAGAGCCACAATTCTAACTGTACCAGAAGTAGAGTTAGTATAAGGATCAACAGTTAAGTCTAAGCCACCAAAGAAACCGATGAGTAAATCATTAAAGTTTCCAAAAACATAGTTGTTTGCAGTTAGTTGTGAAGAACGCACTACAGGATAGCCATTCACCATACCATCAACAGCAACAAACTCTGCTGTGTTAGATGCTTTAGCAGTTGTTTTCAAAGTGCCATAGTTAGTAGGATTAATGATATAAGCTAAGTCGCCTAAAAGAGCATTATCTACTGCTACAGCAGTTTCGATAGAAACCATTTCTGCAAAAGTTGGTGCAGCAGCACTACTTAGAGAAACAGTATTGATACCTGAAGTGTTAGTGATACCTGTAGGATTTCCACTTGAACCACTACCTTCTAAAGCAGCGTCATCGATAGCAATTGCCATTGATTGTGCTAAGTCATCACGAATTAGATTCTCAACATCTAAAGATGATTGAATCATTAATTGTCTAGTGACATCTGTGAAAGCACCACAAGTTTTAGGTGTCATAGTCACAGAACCAATAGTCATTTCGCTTTCACCAGAAGCACCACCTTCAGAACTAATAAATGCAGCTGTACTTGCAGCAGTCTTTTTAGGAATTTTTACATCACCAGAAAGACCATTTAGATTAGTTGCTAATGGCATTACAGCAGATGCGTTTCTTAAAGCATCGATAAAACTACCTGCTCTAAAATCCTGACCAATGATACCTGCATCGTCAGATGCGTTCATGTCCCTAGTGTTCCAATTACTTAAAACTTCAGGTGGTAGCATTATGCCTTGTGCAGTTCTGCCATAGTGTTTTGCAGCTTCTTCTGAACATTCAAATTCAAATTCAGCATCCCTTTGTGCTTTTCTATCTGTAGGATTAGCTAAAGCATTAATAGCTTTCATTACAGAAAATTTACGCACTTCCTTTTTAGTCATGCCAATTTCAGCAGTTTCTAAAGGTTTGTCATCAGCTATATTTTCTAATAACACTCCTCTAAATTCTTCTACTGACACGCCATCTTGAATTGCCTTGTCAGCTAAATCACGCTTGTTGTGTTTAGCAGCTAAATCCATAATTTCTTTTGAATTTCTTTGAAATTCTGCTTTAGCTTCCACAACAGTTTGTTCTCTAACTTCGTCAAGGTTTATTTCTTGTTTAACTTCTTCAGTCATTTGTTTAACCTTTAAATTAGTTTGTTTATCTTCAGAACGACCAACGCCAACAGCTTGTGATTGATCTGCAGGAATCGAAACCACAGATACCTCTAAAGGAGATGTCTGCACTCGATATACAGGTTTGTCGCTGTTAGTTTTCATGCGTTCCATACTATTTATCTTATAGCCAACACTGATATTTTGACGAATACCATCTTTGACATCTTGATAAATTTCTTCTGCTAATTCGCTTCGACCAAAACGAACTATTGCCTTTGCACTTTTTTCAGAAGAATTAATTTCGTATCTTTCAACCACGCCAATTTGTTTAGTCATGTCATGGTCTAGGAGTAAAGGACTTCTGCCACTACCAATAAAGCTAGTATCAATATCGCCCTCAGAATGAGAAATAATCTCCATGCCAAAATCCCTTTCAACAGGTTCTTCGCTAGATACGCCTATTCTCACTCGTCTTTTTTCTTCATCAATGTAAGATGCTCTAGATAAGTCTATTGTGCGATAGACAATATCGCTTTCTTCTGACCTTTCTTTTTCATCTTCATCTTCTTCTTCATCGTGATATGGTCGTGATTCCATTTCTTTGTCATCATCTTTCATATCTTCCATCATATCCTCATGCTTCGCAAAAGATACTACATAAGTATCTTCTGTTTCCTCTACATTAAGGATATGTCTATCTTCTTTATATTCCATAGATTTATCCTCGTTGTTTTTGGTTGATAAAGGATGCCCTTCAGGTAATAAGTCTGTGTCATGCTTTCCTGAACGAAAGCGACCATTACGCAAGGCATACAGAAAAGAATTGATCCTTGCTGCCGCCCATTGTTCAGGACTACTTACTGAAGGTCTTACAGAAGCTGGATTAGTTTTATAAGCACCAATCCCTCTTTCATAAACTTTTGATAAAACTCCGACAGTAGTTCTTTTAGATTTTACATCGCCTACTTCTTCGTTATGTTCTTCTACTTTGTTTTCTATCATAGTTAAAGCTTTACCTGTGACTGCTCTGTTTTCTTCTTCTTTCTTCATTTTTTCAACCAAGCGTTTTGACCAAGTAAAACCTGCATCACCACCCCATAACGCCCAAGCTATTCTACCATTAGAAGGATAACCATCTTCGCCAGATGTAAAACCCTCTGCTTGTTTATCTACTTCATGGCGACTAAAAAAACTATACATTCTTTTAATAGTGTCATCTGATAAATTTTCTCCTGCAACTATTTGTCTGGCTCTAACAGCACCAATTCTAGTGCCACCACGACCAAATTCCTCACGCCAATCTAGACCTTTTTCTGCCTCGACTTTCATGCCTTCTGTTGGTTTAGCCATCTTCTTCGCCACCCTGTATATCAGCTTCAACAGGCATCTTCATACCAAAAGGTTGAAATGCTGTTTTAATGCCATACTGTTCTGAAAGTTTTTGTTCTCTTTCGTGTTGCTCAAATAACTCCTCAACATCTCTGCCATAGTTTGCTTGAACATCTTGAAAAGTGACTAGACCTGATTGCATACCACTTATAGAAGCCATCATTTCTTTTTGTGGATCAACCCAAGAAAAACTTCTTGGTATAAAGTTTGCAGAATTAGCAAACTTATCGTATCTGCTCATTGGCAAAGGTTGGTTGGTACTTGGAGATGTTGAGATAGCACCACTTGATATTGACATTTCAAGCCACTTTTCAAATACAGGTCTAACGAAATGGTCTATGGTGAATCTTTGGTAAAGTCTGTACATCTCCCTATCTTCTAATGCACCTGCTCTTAAAGAGCTGTAATTTACAGAACTAAGGTCATTGGTTAAAGCGTGGTATGAAATGTTTAAACCTGATGCAATACTTCTTAAAACTTGTGTGCTAAATGATTCAAAAGCAGATGTTGGATGGTCTGGATCAAAAGACTTGAAATCCATACCAGAAGGTAATTGTTCAAAAGTACCTGCTTCTGCGTTCATTATTGGCACATATTCTTCATCTTCGCCATCACCCACATAAGAATCACCATCTGGACTTGTAAAAAATCCCATCTTACTTGCTGCTGTTCTAGCTGCCACTATTTCTGCTTCTAAATAGCCATTTAACAATTTTATGTTCGCCATAGCAGATGAAGTAAATGGCACACCTCTGTTTTGTTCTGGTCTGTTTGGAATATATGCGTGAATTAATTTATCAGCAGCGATTCGTAAATGTTTTTGCCCTGCTTGAAACTGATTATCAAAAGGATGACTTTTAAATAAGTAATAAGCTACAGGTTTGCCAAAGTCATTTATTTCAACACCCATTTTGACTTTGTTTTTATTAACAGTATTGTCGTTTTTTGTTTCGTCTAAATGGTCAGCTTCTAAAAATTCTATCTGATAACCAAATTCAGAGTCTTGTGTACTAACATGGCGAATTAAAACTTCACCATCTCTTGCTAAAGATTCAATAAATAATTTTTGACAGTCTATAAAAGTAAGTCTGCCATTAGTAGTACATGAACCCAAGCGACACCATTGTCGCCATTTTTCTTCAATAATTCTGTTAGCTACTAAATCTAAAGAGCCATCATCATTTCTTGCTTTCATTGATAATCTAATACCATTATTACCAATGACATTAGATTGCATTAGGTTTAAATATCTTTGCACATAGCTGTCATTTCTTGCTAAATCTCTTGATCTATCTCTAAGTAATCTTAAATTATTTTTTATTTCTTCATCAGCAGATGTAGAAGTTTGTAAAAAATCAGCGAATAATCTCCCTGTGTTAGCACCTTGATATTTTCTTATATGTGGTACTTTTCTTCTTTTTGGTTTTCTTTGAAATCTGTCATACCAAGCCATTAGAATTTCACCTCTATTGTGTTGCCAGACCTTTGTTTGTTTTTGATTCTAGCTGCTTTTATTTCTTGTAAGTATTCTGCTTTGTATCTATCTCTGAAAGTCAATAATTCATCTACAGACATTCTTGAAAGAGAACGACCTGCAATAGAAAAAGATGATTGATCTACTGAAGCACGATTTTCTAAAACAGCTTCAATATTATCTAAACATTTTTTTGCGTGACTTCTTAAATCAGCATTGGTATTAGCTAAATTTTTAACTACTGTTGTTCTGCCTGTATCAACTCTAATTCTTTGTGAATCAGAAGTCCTAGTGATAAATGCGTTCCAGATGAAATCGCCATCAGCATAACTAGCTGTAGTTGATGATGCCACTTCAACGAAATAAGTATCATCAGCTTCTGTTGCTGTGATATCAAACTTATGTGAGCCACC
>VTLG01013716.1_pt1 | contig 11766 bp, 10 predicted proteins | sample 4694571 | NCBI WGS metagenome assembly VTLG01 (sample SAMN12604809, study PRJNA352737) | marine metagenome | biome: ENVO:00000447; feature: ENVO:00000209|ENVO:00000569|ENVO:01000036; material: ENVO:00002151; isolation source: viral sequences binned using virsorter ... | reverse complement strand
ATTCCCCATTTAAATAAAAATTCCAATCTGCGATGGTAGAATTGACAGCAGGATTAGTAGCATCACTACGTGCTATCCCAGTTGGGCCATTTCCTTGCCAATCATATAGACCATCAGGATAAAAAGTAGGTATCAGTGTTGCAGTGGCAAAATCATAACTTAAAGTAGAAGTCGATGTTTTTCCTGTTTTATTTGAGAGAGGAAACTCACTCATATCTTTAGGAATATAACTGCTTACACCTGTAATCTGTGCTCCAGGTAATTTACTAGCATCAAAACTCTCATCAATATAAACTTTAGATTTACCTGGAAGTTGAACCCAATCTCCAGAATATAGATTAATTACATCTCCTTCTGAATAAGGTGAATCCCAATCAAGACTCTTCCTTTGAACTATTGTTTGACATCTGTTTGCCCATGTTCTATTCATTCCACCTAAAGACCCATCAGGTGCTGGAAGATATCCATATCCAGATGAATTTATAAGAACTTTAGTAACACCAAATCTAGTAGGAGTTTCAACAGTTCTCATTGAAGCACTTTTGGCTGTAATAGTAACAATATCTCCAACTTGATAATTAGATCCTTTATTATTAATCGAAATCCCTTCAACAGAACCACCATTAGTTTTTACAATTTCTAGTGTTAACCCTGTTCCACTGCCTCCATCAGTCGGAACATTTGCCATACATTCATTATATCCTGTACCACCAATAAGATTTGTAAGAGAAACTACACCACCATTAGGGTTAACGGTGTCTACTTGCACCGTAGCATCTCTTGCTACAGTGCTTATAATTGTTTGTGGAGTTATAACATTAATTACTCCTCCCATTTTTTTATGATTTTGACAATAGTAATAAAGTCTCTCAGGAGTATTATTATCCACTACTATTCTAGAATAAGCTGTATCAGTAGCAGATTTTCCTAAACCAGGAATTCCATCAATTGTTACTCCTCTGGTATATTCCTTCCCACCTGATACCCATGCACCATCCTTTGTTTCAGAAAATCTTAAAGGATGACCATTATTAGAAAGATGCTCCTGATTTAAAATATAAGTATTACCTCTTTCAAATGTAAGAGTCTTTTGTTGTTTATCATCAATAAAGAATCTATTACCAACTGCCACTGCATTGACTGTTACATGATAGGTAATTCCTCTTCCTGCAGTTGTACCTTGACCAAACTGACCTCCTGTTGCTCCACCACCAGTTCCATCAGTAATGATTCCAGTTATTCCACCAGTCGTACCCACCCCAACTGTTCCTATTCCTGTTACTGGGCCTATAATAACCGTTCCTGTGCCTCCATTACCATTCCCACAATCATCATTAATATCAATCAAAAGTTGACCATCTGGAGCATAATCACCAGGAGTGGTTATATCTACTCCTAATATATCTCCCGTTGCAGATACTACAGCATTTCCTGATGCTCCTGAACCCGTTTCACCCCAGAAAGTAACACTGGGAGCTCCGCAGAAAATAGGGCCTGCATCACACTTATCATAGATTTCTTGTAATGCATCATCCGCATCAAAATTCCACTGATAATCAGCAATATCATTAGGAATATCTGCTAAATCCTTAAATCTTTCTCCTACTATTCTTGCCTTATCAAATATATTCTTAAAATCTAATATATTTTTTTCAGGTTTTGGGCCATTTATAATACTCCACTTTACAACATTATCCTTACCCACACAATATTGAATTTCACATTTAAAAATACTTAAAAGACTTTCTAACGTGGATCCTATTGCATCTATAAGATCCAGGCCTGCACCAATGGTAGATGAAAGTTTAGACAATGCACTACTTACACCTCGTAATACAGAATTAATTAATCCACTTAATTGTCCTAAAAGTTGACCGATAAAACTACCAATAAAATTCTCTACTAGACACTTGGTAGCATTTACAGCTTTCCCAAGAAAAGATACAAGTGCTTTTAAAATTAAATCAGGTAAGAATCTTAATATCTTATTGAATGCACATGCAAGTGCTTTCATTGCTTTGTTCCATATATCATTCGTTACGAATCTACCCGAAGTTGGAGCAAGACCCTTTGCAATATTTCCTCCAACACTCAATTGCCTTAACATCTTATCCAGCACATTCTTCAGGATGTCTGCAACCCAACCTGATATATTTTTTGCTGCATTTGCCAGATTCTTTTGATATATTGCTATACTATTATTAAAACTTGCAATGGTGACATCATTCTGTCTTAAAGCTTGGAAAAATCCTCGTGTATCTCCTACACCTACTAAGTTTTTATTAGCATTATCAATCGCAATTTTAAAATCTTTAAATGGTTTTACCGCATTTTCTAAATCTTCTTTTATTTTAATAGTCTTTTCAACTTCAAGTTGAATTCCTACACCAGCACTCCCACCCTTCTTAGAATCACACCATGTAGGAAAATAAATTATTTCTTGATTATCTTGTTTTTTATCAATTTCAGCATCTACCTGAGAATTAAAGACAGTCGCACATTCAGGGATTTTTGTACCCTCATACATGGTGTCAGGAATTAGAAGATAAGTATCTCCTGCCTCGAATCCACTATCTTTAGGATCTTGCTTACATACGGTATTAGGGGAAGGTCGATCTATAAAATATTCATTACTCTCTTCATCCAAATACACATATACCCAAGAACCCTTAGGAAAGAAAGGATTACCTGTGCTAACCATAGGGTTAGTACCACTATACTGTGGAGGGTTAGCCCAAGGTAATGCCTGAGAGCGAATACTCCCACTGTGCTCTCCTAATATTCTAATCTTATATTTGGGAATCGCATAACCCCCTCTTTTCTTCTCACCCTTTTTTTGCTGCAGACTTTTACGATAACTTGAATTATCGGCAATCTGAGCTAACTTGAGAGTACCCTTACGAGTATTCTCATATACAGTTTTCCTCTTTACTATTTTTTGATTGAGGGATTCCATTAAGGGTTAATCGTCGTATACCTTACACTCATCTGCATCTGGATGATTATCACAATAAATTTCTAAGTGCTTATCTTCATGCCTTGTATGATAGTCATTAATCTTACCTTCATTATTATCTACTTCATCATCTTTATGATACACATCATAATCAGCATGAACATTTTCTAAATCCTCCTTAGTGTACTCGTGCATACCATGATTAGTATGCTCTTTACCATCTTTGGGGTCAATGTAGACCTCATGTTCTAAGTCGTGTTTAATAGTCATGTTTTAGCTCCGTAAGCATCTCTTACCAAATGCAGACCAGTAAATGAATTACCCACATCACCATAATGACATAAATCTGCTATCATATATATGCCACTTTTCCTAGTTCTACTTCCAATAGTAGTTACTTTGGTAGAAAGTTCAGGAAACTCACAATAAATTAAGTCCCCTGCGTTTAAACTAAGATCAGCATCGATAACAATCTCAGCAGATGTATTCATTTTTTGTCGGTAATTCTGATGTGCCTGTAAGATTATTTCATCATTATTATAATTGATTTTGTCAGTTTTTTCAACCTGTTTCTCTATGCTGTCAAATCCTACCACAGTTTGACCTACTGCTTGCCTCACATGTGTTTTTAAAGTAGGATATGGATTTCCATCACTATCTAAGTAATCCTTATTAATTTTTGGTAAATGTCTTCCTGCCGTAATTCCATTTCCTTTCCCATCTGATTGAAGAGTTTTGATCTCAGCCTTTTTGGTCACATCATTAAAAACATATATTTTAGATGCCCATGCACCATTCTCAAATTGATTAAGTGCATTTACACTCTTAGATATGTTAGACCATAAAATTTTACCATCATAACCAGCAGGTAAAGAGTCATCTGATTTACTATTTTCAATATATCTTGGAATAGTTTTTCCAGTAGTATCATATAATTTGTCTAAAGATCTAAATTGATAACCATTTGCAGTTTGGAAGAAAAGGTAACCAGCAGTATTTCCTTTTGCAGTCTTCCCTTTCGATGTCTGTATATTAGGAATAGCTAACTGCTGAAGATCCAAAATCATCTCAAAAGGTGTTCTATCTTGACCAAACGCATGATACTCATCTAAAGTTTCATCCGTATTCATTGATTGCCACTTAGGAGACTTTAAATTTTCTCTTATGATTGCTCTTGCAATATCAGATATTCTCCCACTATATTTCATATCTGTCTTCTCCTCTCCACCACCACATCTATTCTTCAGTAAAGTATTATCAAATGCCTCTTTGGATACAATAGTCATCTGAAAACTACTATTTTTAAATCCTTGAAAGTCACCAATCACAGAAGCAACTCTTAAATCTGTATCTCTAGATAAATTAATTCTATGTCCTTTTGCATCTTCAATATTAAACAAAATAGTTTCTGTTCCTTGAGCAAAACCATCATCCAATAAGCCTACACCTGCACCAGATCCATCATCTGCAGGTAGTGTATTACCAGTATCCACAATAAATGCAGTTATCTCAACATAGGGAAGAAAAATACTTTCCCGATATTGAATAATTGGATTACCAGATCCTCTTAAGTCTACTGTATCATCATTAACATTAGACTTAATTTCAAACTTATTAAATTGTAAAGCTTTAAGACTCATGTTTCTATGGGTTGAAGGTAAATGTTGTTAATCTCTGTAACCTGATCATAATCTGCAGATTCCTGAATTGCAGTTATTTCTTGAGGATTTTTATCACCAAATATTACATCATATAAAGCACGTCCTGCAAACTCACCACCAACACCACCAACAGCACCACCAATCCAAGTTCCAGCACCAGGAATAGGAATGAATGTACCAAGTGCTCCTCCAATAAGAGTTCCTAAACCTGCAGAAGCCGCTATAAATGCTGATTTTCCTATAGGTTCTTTGAATATAAAATAATTTACAAGAAAATCAATAAGAAATCCAATAATAGGAATTTTCTTAAGGAGAGGTGAAGCAAACCTTGCAAATGGCCTAAAGAATCCTCTACGAAGTAATCGCAGCATATCACCAGGATCAGCAATACCTTTGAGGTATCTTGCCATTGAATTATTATATCTACTAATACTTGGCCCACTTCTTAAACGTTGTCCAGAAGGGGTATATCCTCTTCTATAATCAATACCAGTTCTTTGACCTCCTCCAAATTGTCCATATTGACCTCTTCTGGGTGTAGTAGTGGAGGATGTAGAAGGTGTTCTTCTCACACGATTACGCAAGAATCTCCTCACAAACAATGGAAGAGCTCTTACTGTCAGAATAGCGGCAATAATTGCTCCATTTATTATAAACTTAAAATCCTCCATAAATTTTTCAATCTTTTTCTTATCAAATCCAGTTATATCTTCAATTTTTTGCAAGGTATTATCATATCCTTTTACTGCTGAATCAATAAAATCAGTAAATCCACCCACAACATTAGCAACAATTTCAACACCTTGACCTATTACCTTTAATGTTTTTGCTATTCCATCGAATGATTTTTCCAGATCAAAAAACTTATTGAATAACACTCCTCCTGCCATAAAAAGAAGAAAATTACCAATAGAACTAAAAATATTTGATAAAGGAGTAGGTATGTTAAAGGAGGATAAGGAAACTTTTTTTCCTGTCTTTTCTACATTTGCTTCTCTTAATTTTCTCTTCTCATCCTGTCTTTGCCTTCTCTTCATTATAAAAGAGGAAACCTTACCTTTATAATCTATTAACAAAAACTTTCTGATTGCCCCCAATTTTTCTGTAGTAGAAGAATCTTTACTTACTGATTTTATAGAATCAGCAGAAATAATTTTCTTTGATGCTGTAAATTTGGTGCTAGGTAAAAGTGTGGTTGCCATTAGAATGTCTCCTCAATACCTAAAGACACTAAAGTAACACTTCTCGAAGGAGAACTACTAACAATATCAAAAACAGGAATAGTAGTACCAGGTCTATTAGATTGTACTGGTTTTTCTTTTGTAATCGTCGGTAATACAATAGACTTACTTGTAGATTTTACTTTTACAGGAATATTAACAGGAACCATTCCACTAGCTTTAACGGGTGAAAATTGACTTGGAGGTTCTGCATTAATCTGCATACTACTAAGATCTCCCACAAGACCACCACCCTCATAAAAAGGCCCACCATTATTAGTTCCCCCACCAGACCTATTCATTGCTGACATCATGCCAGTACCAAATCTATTCACTGCCCCTCTACTCATTACAAATTCACCTGGAGTCAGCATTGCAGGAACGGTATCTCTATTACCAGAACCAGGAACCACTCCACCTTTATTCATTGATAATGTACCAAAATCCCTCAGTACTTCATTTGCCGTTTCTTCATTCATAATTTTTTGGTCTGCACTAAGTTCTTTATTTGAAAAATCTCCATCTAATGCCTTAGCACCTAAAAACAACCCACCAGCAGCCACAGCAGCGGCTAAAATAGGATTTGCTATAATCACTCCTGCCAAAGCAGGAAGAGCAAGTGTTAAAAATCCTATTGCAGCAGTAACCAACCCTCCCAAAGGTGTAAAGAATGCAATATAACCTGCTAAAATGGAAGGCCACCAAAACTTTAAGAATCTAACAACTCTTCCCATTTTTTCTTGATTTTCTTTTTCACCAAACCAATTTAATGCTTTATTAAATAATGCTCCTATAACAGTCACTTTAAGAAACTTTGCTATTTTTTCAAATACATCACTAAAAGGGGAAACTAATGTACTTACTGCCTTTTTACCTACATTGGCAGCAGCTCCTACTCCTCCCTTTAAAGATTCTATCAATTTCTCTCTTTTTTCTCTTTTTTCTTTTTGTCTTTCTTTTCTATCAGCTTCTGATTCTTTTTTATCTAATTTATTACCCTTCTTAAGAACATCTAATATACCATCTAACTGAATATTATTTTCCTTATTACCAATCTTTAAAAAATTTACAAGTTTATTCCTAAGACCTTTTGGTTTTGATATTTTAGCAGCAGAAGTAGAACCAGACCCACCTTGGAGTTCAGCAATTATTTCATCTGCTTTTCTTTCTAACTCATCAGCCATTTTGTTGTTGCTTTAGTTTCTCTTCTTCGAGATGTGATCGAAGTAATTCAACATAAATGTCTCTCTCCCAAGGGATCAAGTTTTCAATCTCCGTTAATGAATATTTATGGTACTGAATCAAAGAAAAATTCAGTTTATAGTAACTCTCTAGATCCATATGGACTAGAGCTAACCGAAAAAACTGGATAGTCCCTCCATCACAACTTCACTTTCTACATTTGTATTAGGATTAGTAATCTTAACTTTATGTGAAAGTTTAGGCATTGTCTCAAAAAACTTTTCAATCTCTTTAAATTGAGTAGTATTCATTGATTCTAAGAATGAAGTAATTTCCTTCTTAGTACAATCGGCAGCTGCCCATACTTCTTCTTCATTATAAATTTTATCAATACAAGAAGCAATCATATCAAATGACTGATCCATTACATTCTCTTCATTAAACTCAAAATTATTTTTAATAAACTCAGAAAGAGATGGGTACTTCATTTCCATCATTAAAGTTGGATCTAATTTAATCTTATTAGTATGTCCTTCAGTTCTTTGAATTTGAACATCATCAATATTAATAGTCACAGGAACCTGTGTCTTTTTATCATCAGGACAAATAAGATTAACCTCAATATCTTCTCCAACAGACTTACCACGAATGTTGAGAAACAAAAATTCAATATCAAAAGTAGGAAGATTCTCTACTTTAATTCCTCTTGTTTTAATACAAGATTTAATTACATTTTTAATTGCAGTTGTTATTTCTTTTGTATTCTCACTTTCTAATGCAAGAACTAAAAGTTTTTCTTCTTTAACTAAAAATGGTCTATAATGAATGGGTTTTCTGGTCGAAGGTAATTCCAACTCATACGTCGGTGTCGCAATCTTTGGTAAAGGCATGATATCTTACAAAGAGTTCAGTGTGTTTTATTTAGTGTAGTTATTAAACGTTTAAAGTTATACCAGTCGGAGGGTTATTTAAAGGGAGTGGGCCCATAATAGGAGCACCATTAGGAAAATAGGGTAGTCCATATACAGGATCATTATCCATATTTTCTACCAAATAACGAGAGAAATTAAAATTAACTGTACACTTTAATAATTGAGATGCTTCATAAGTTACAGGCATTGAATTAATGCTAATCGGATAGGCCTTTAAGAACCTATATTCCAATACTCTCTCATAATCCTTCTCAAACTTTTTAACGTAAATAGATGTCTGATATAACTTAGGAAAATTTACTCTATAAGAATAATTATCTGCTGTGCTGTTTTGTTCATTTACAATATAACCAATCCACTTCTCAAAGAAATTAATAATTTTATAATCATGATCCACATAAAACGTAAATGAAGATGTTGTATCATACTGCCTTCTATATGCATGTCTCTCTGTTACACCTGTATGATCATTAAGAAGTTCATTCGTTGCCAATGATGTTCCTGGCAATGCAGCTTCTGCACAAGATAATGACCACATTCGATCATCTTGAACTTCTCCTGCAGGTAAAAGAGATCTTACTGCAGAAGGAGGATAGAACCAACATTGAAAATGCGAAGTAAGTGCAGGATTTAAAATAGATGCCTTTAAATCTGATAATACTTTCTTTTGCGGTCTTGGAGTGACCATATTCCTATAAATACTACTACTGATATATTATGTATAATGGGAGAAAGTAAAAAGAGTTTATTCAGACCCTCTTTTCCCAAAAAATACAAGGGAAATACCAACAATATTATATGTCGCAGTACTTGGGAAACCAAATTTTGTAACTACTGCGATTTGAATGAGAATATTCTCGAATGGGGAAGTGAGGAATTTTATATTCCTTATCGTTCTCCTGTTGATAATCGGGTTCATCGTTACTATCCAGACTTTCTTATTAAAGTCAAAGAAAGTAATGGATCAATTAAAACATATGTTATTGAGGTAAAACCAAAAAAACAAACTAAACCTCCCAAGAAAAGAAAAAAAGTGACTCAATCATATCTCTATGAATGCAAAACATATGCTGTTAATACAGCTAAGTGGAAAGCAGCAAGAGAGTTTTGTAATGATAGAAAAATTGAATTTAAAATTATTACTGAACAAGAACTAGGAATTTATAATGGTAGATAGGCATCTTCAAAAAGAAAATCCATTTGATGAGGAGTATTTTGAACAATATTCTCAGCAGGTAGGTGATAACAGAATAGCACCTATCATGGATGAATTAAAGGAGATGAATGATCCTGAATTAAAGATGCTTCTTATTATGGATACATTAAAAGATACTGAAGTAGTACCAGATGTGGGACAGTATTATACTTTCATCTACACTGCTAAAACTCGCAGAATGCAATATGATCAACATCCTCTGGTTGCAGTAACTGATATTCAAAGATGGGGATTCAGAGGAATTAATTACCACTGGGGGAAATTTAGAAACTATACATGGGAAGAAATTGGAGGAGTCCTCTATGTTGTTCGACCCAGTGAAATAAACGACTTAAAAGATATATCATATGCCTATTTCCTCACCACTCTATAAATAAAGAAAAAAGATAAATGGCCTGTACTACAGCAAAAACCACTGCTTTTCCTGTTCAACTGGACTCAAAACCTTCAGTTACCGAAAAATACTATATTTATGTAAAGAGATGTGGTAAAGCAGGAAGTTTTGAATTTAGTGTTTATGGTAGAAGAAAAAGCACTGATTCATACATCGCTATAATGTCGAAGAAGAAGGGTATTATATTGGACTTGGAAAATTTAAATGAAAAAGAAAAACCAAAGCAAGACTTGATTAAAAGACAACTTAGACAAGCATTAAAGAAAGCTAAAACATTGGCTATTGGAAATAATATTACTAATAAAGAGCGAACTGATTATCTAAATCTATTAGGTTTTCAAAATACTGCCATTGAAACAACGGGAAGCGGGAATGATACAGCTGATACAGGTGATTCTATCGGTACTCAAGTAGGTAATCTATTAGGTGAGGCACTAGAACCAACATATCAACTTACAAACTCAACAATAGATGTATCAATCGACGGAAGAAGATTTAGAAAACAATATGGACATTTCGCTTATCCTGAGGACTTAAGATCTAATAAACAAGATAGAATTAAATTCACTCAGAAATTTACTGAAGGAACGAAAATAGATGCAACTATCTCATCAGGACAAAAAACATTCCAAAGAAAAGTCAAAAAAGTAAGAGGTTCAGTAACTCTTCCCGTCGTCTCAGGAATTGAAGATACAAATGCTGTTAAATGGGATGGAACAACTCTTAATCCCATTCAAGCACTTGCAGGAGCAGGAGCTATGGGTGTTTTTGAACAAGTAAGAAATTCAGGAAAAATTGGTGATGCTTTTTCAGTAGGAGGACGTGCTATACAAGACGTAAAAGAACAATTAGCAAAAGGAGAAGTAGGAAGTGATCTTGCATCTGCCATTAATGTATATCTGGCACAATCAGCAGTTGGTGCTCAAGGATTATTATCAAGAACCACTGGTGCAATTCTAAACCCAAACTTAGAAATGCTTTTTGGTGGTCCTCAGTTAAGAGCATTTGCATTTGCATTTACATTATCACCAAGAGATGCAAATGAAGCAGATCAAGTTAGAAAAATTCTTAGATTCTTTAAACAAGGAATGTCTGTTAAAACTTCATCTTCCAACGTTTTTCTCAAAGCACCTAATATCTTTGACATTCAGTATCAAACCTTCAATACTCAAGGACAAGAAATAGTGCATCCATCAATCAATATCATTAAAACCTGTGCTCTTACTTCATGCAATGTCCGATATACTCCTAATGGAACTTATATGACCTATGATGATCCATATAGAACAATGGCAGCATATCAACTTACTTTAGCCTTCAATGAACTTGATCCTATATATGATAGTGATTATAGTGAATTAGATAAAGACAGAGACCAAGTAATAGGATACTAAAATGTCAGCTTATTTCCGTAACGTTCCAGATTTTGAATATGTCAGTCGTAATGCTGACACTAAACAAATCTCAGAATACCAAAAAGTAAAAAACCTCTTTAAAAGAGGTAAACTAAAGAATGATATTTTTAATGATTTAACTTATTTTACACAATATAAAATTGTTGGTGATGACCGTCCTGATAATGTAGCATTTGATGTATATGAAGATGAAACCTTAGATTGGGTAATTCTTCTTTCTAATAATATTACCAATATCCAAACTGAATGGCCTCTCAATCATCAATCATTCTATAATTTTCTAATCTCTAAGTATGGTAGTGAAGAAGAAATTCATGGCATTCATCACTATGAAACTACAGAAGTAAGAAATACTGCCAAGACAGTTATTGTCCCCAAAGGACTTAAAGTACCTAAAAACTACTCTATTGAATTTTATGATGCTGAACTTGAATCATATACTACGATGTCAAATATAACAACTGAAATAACCAATTACACCTATGAAAACAAAATTGAAGAGAATAAAAGAAATATCTATGTTCTAAAAGCAGATTATATAAATGTCATTCTCAATGATATGGAAGAATCCATGTTATACAAAGAAGGTTCCACCCAGTATCTGAGTGAAACCTTAGTAAGAGGGGAAAATATTAGATTATATTCCTAATTATTCCTCTGCAAGTTTTTGGAAATAAGAAAGAGCATCATCCTCATCTGAACTAGCAGATGCTACAGGAGCAGCAGCCACGGGTTCTTTACGAGCATTGAAGTCTGGTGCATAAGAACCACGACTGTTATCTTCCTCTGC
>VTLG01011956.1_pt1 | contig 11766 bp, 18 predicted proteins | sample 4694571 | NCBI WGS metagenome assembly VTLG01 (sample SAMN12604809, study PRJNA352737) | marine metagenome | biome: ENVO:00000447; feature: ENVO:00000209|ENVO:00000569|ENVO:01000036; material: ENVO:00002151; isolation source: viral sequences binned using virsorter ... | reverse complement strand
ATAGTAAAAATAACTAGATTGAGTCGGGCAGACGATTTATATGAAGATGGCACGTGCTATGTTCAGAAATTTATGTTCGAAGATAAAAACGGAAACAGTTATAAAATAATTTGTTTCGCAAAAAATAAAGATAATCTTAAAATACAGGGGGCAAAAAGATTATGAATAATAGAACAGAAGTCCTAGCTAATCTAGGCGATTACGGAAGTGCTGATTTTACAGTACGCAAAGAAAGTTTAATGATAAGAAATGAACTTGAAGAACAAATAGATACTATAGATTCTCATGTAGCATTGGTGCGTGAAGATACTAACCAAGTATTAAGTATTGTTGGTAAAGGATATAATCCTGTGGATCATGTTGATGCATTTATAACAGCAGAAGATGTTATTGAATTGTCTGATCTTAACATTGAAGGTATTGAAAGAAGAACTGAATGTTCTCATGGTGGCGCAAGAGCTTACAGTATCTATACACTACCAGAACACAGAGTTAATCTAGGCAGAGAGAATGATGATGTTGCTTTAACTATATCAGCACGAAATAGTTTTGACGGCTCATGGTCATTCACAGTTGAGGTCGGCGGTTTTAGATTTATTTGTTTAAATATGCAAGTGTTCGCTAATAACTTTGCAATCCATAAATCTAAACACACTAAAGGTCTTAATCTACAGCGTGTTGCTGATAAATTATCAGAAGCTGTTAGATTCTACGATCAAGAAACTGAATTGTGGCAAGAGATGGTTGATACTAAGATAACAGACCATGATGCTATGACTGTATTAGCACACCTAGCTAAGTCTAAAACAGCAGAAGCGCATTTAAAAAATGATTATGCAGGTTATTTTTATAACCCACATGATGTTTTAGAAGAACCCGATGTTTACAGAAATAAAACACTAATTAAATTGTGGAATTATTGGTTATCTAATAATAAAACATTAGATAAAACAGCGTGGGCATTATACAATGCTATGACTGAGTGGGCAACACATGGTTCTGTAACTAAGAAATCATCTATTGGAAACTATGCGTCATTACAAATGGATCGACTTGATAAAGTTAGAAAGACTTTGAATGATAAAATGGTTCCTAATTTAAAGTTGGTAGCATGATAGAATCTATACACTACGGCATTAAGTTGAATCTTAAAAGTGTCGAAGATGCTAGAGACTATCTGCGTCAGCATAAGAATATGTCCTTAGTTATTAGGTTGAATAATCAAAACGATTACGACCTTTTAGTTGAGGGCATATTCAAAATGCGTGGCATGAAAGGAATTAAATTAATTAATGGATTGGAAAATCCTAGAATATATCATTTTAAGAGGTAAAACAAATGGAAAGATACTTTGTAGATGTAAAACAAGTTGGTCATTGGTGGGAAAGATATGAAGTTGAGGCAGAATCAGAAGAAGATGCTAAAAAGAATTGGTCAGAAGGTGAATTCATACAAGCCTATGAGCATTGTGTATTTGAAACAACAACTAAAGAGGTAGAAAAATCGTGAGTAAAATCAAAGACGAATTAATGGGTGCGCAAGATGCTGTTAGAACTGTTGCAGATGAGGCACTTAAAAAAATGGAATTAACTGAATTATTATTTGAATCTTTTCCAGATTTAGAAAAGTATTTAGGTAATAGATCAGCACGATTCTCACAGACAGTTAAAAATATATTAAGGGATCAACAACATCCTGAATCTAATAATGTTTTTGTTGGACAAGTAGCATACAGTTGGTTGATTGAGGATGGCAGACCAGATGATCTTGATTTTGAGGGGGTGAATGGTGAGTAAACCAAAAGAATTATATGTTGGACTAAAAGCAATTAGTTTCTACAAATTTGATGAAGACGGGAACGAAGTTTTAAACGAAGACGGAACAGTAAAAAAGTTTTATTTAACCTACAAAGCGGATAAACACCTTGGTTATTTTCTTGAGGGGTTGTGCGAAGAAGATGTAGAGGAGATGTCTAATGACTTATAAACTATTATCAGTAAACACCAATCCAAAAATTCAAAAGAGTAATAAACTATCAGATGAATATTGGTCGTGTATTCTACATTTACATCCTACTAATACTCGCATCTGTCCTTATCAAATTAAGGCAGGTTGTAAAGATGCTTGTTTAAATACAGCAGGTTTGGCAGGAGTGTTTCCTAAAGTCCAGGAATCTAGAAAGCGCAAGACTGATCTGTTTCTTAATAACAGAGCAGAGTTTATGTCGTTGTTGGTATTAGATATTATAAAATTTATTGAGGCTTGTAAGCGTAAAGGTAAGAAACCAGCTATTAGATTGAACGGAACATCTGATATACCATACGAGAATATCATTGTTGAAGGCGGACAAAATATCTTTGAGATGTTTCCGCAAGTACAGTTCTATGATTACACAAAAATTCCTACAAGAAATGTAGATTATATTTTTAATTATCATTTAACTTGGTCATACAGCGAGGCTGATGATAAATATGCTCAGCTATTTGATAAAGTTAAACATAATATAGCAGTCGTATTTGCGCAAAAACTTCCTAAAACTTTTCGTGGTCGTAGAGTTATTGATGGTGATAAACACGACATGAGATTTAAAGATTCGCGCAATGTAGTTGTTGGTCTAGTGGCTAAAGCTAAAGCCAAGACTGAAGATAACGGCTTTGTAATTTATACATGAAAATAAATTTGCAATTTGGTGTGATTTATGCTAGACTACTGAGACTTTAAACTTAGGACTACAACTTATGAATGAATATATTTTAAAAGTAAAAGATTTTGAAGGTGAAGTCTTAGAGCTTAAGACTTTTGCTTCTAATCTTATGGAAGTAATAGATAATATGGTATCTTTAGATACTATTGAGGCTATTGAAACTATAACTAGATCTAGTGACGGTTATATTTGGAAAATGGGACAGTCATTAGTGCCTCTTAAAAAAGTGAGGCAAGAAATCGGGGACAATAACCTGATTTATAATTTATTTAAAGATGATGAGGACAAAGATTATGAACATGATTGATGTTATTGAAAATTTATTTGAAGTATGTTGTCAATTTATATATCTTATAGGACAATATACTGGATTAGGATATGAACTTACAAATTTATTATTATTTGTAGTTATACATCCAGCTATTACATTAACCTTTTTTATTTTATGGAAAAAGGCAAAATGTAGAAAACAATATTGGAAAGAATTAGCGCAATTTCATTTTCACAATAAATAATATGCGATTTTTCTTGACAAGGGGTATCACTTATGGTATACTTACACGGCAATTTTGCGCAGTAAAGCGAAAAGAGCCATTAAGTGTATATGATGCCCTCAATCTCCATCCCTCTAATATGCACTTAACTTAGTGTCATACTAGGATGATGGGGTTCATTGGCTCATATCCTCTGCTTTATTGAGCGAGGTTGTGATTAATAATAACCCTTTAATGCTATGGAGGTAAATAACTATGGCAATTGTAGAAGGAACTGCTTATTGGGCAAGCATTAAAACGCCTAACACTCGCTTTGAGCCTGTGTATACAGTCAACCTTGTTGTTGATGATGAGACTGCAAATGATTTTGCTAGTCGTGGACACAAACTCAAACAAATGGATGAAGGTCAAGCCATAATCATTAAACGAAAAGTTAATGGTCCTAACGGAATGGTCAGACCTGCGCCAAGACTATTGGATGTTAATAAACAAGAGGTCAATTACGCAGTTGGTAATGGATCCAAAGTTAAAATTCAATATGCTGAATACGAAGGATCAAATAAATTTGGAGACTACAAAGGTTTAGACCTTCAAGCTGTCCAAGTTCTTGATCTTATTGAATACCGATCAGAAGACGGTGCTGAACTTTTAGATGGAGAGGAATTCTAATGACAGAAGATACTCAAAATCAAGAAGACTTCAAACCAAACGTACTTATTGACGGTGTTCAAGTCTTTGCCGAAGACCTCTCTCCAAGCGGAAGAGTTCTAATGGCTAGACTCCAACGATTAAATTCTAAGAAAGCAACAGCAGTTGCAGACATAGAAGAAATCATTGGTTCAATTCTTCACTTCGAAAACTTACTGATTGCTGACTATCAAAGCATGATGGATGGTGTTTCAGTTGAAGAAGAGGTAGAATCAGAAGAAGATACAGACGAATCTGATTCTTAAATTAAACTAACTAACTTATGTCAAAAGGATGTTACTTATTTGTTACGAAGTAATTTCGTTGATAACAATGCGACATAGGTAGTTATGGGGGTAGGAGTTAGTCTCGGATCGCCTACCCCTTTTCATTTGAGGGATGTACTTATGAACTTACAAGAGAGCAATTGGGTAGAATATAAATTACCCTGTCCTAGTTGTGGTGGATCTGATCCAGTAGCAATGAATAAGAATGGTTCGGCTAAATGTTTTAGTTGCGGAACATTCTTTACAAACTATAAAAATCCAAACGGAACCAACACTATTACAACAACTAAACCAAAAGAAACTACATTTTTAAATTCCTATACAGGAGTTTATGCAGAACTTACTGATCGTGGTATTAGTGAAAAGACTGCTACAAAATATGGTGTTCGAATTGTCTATGATAATGACGGCAAGATTTCAAAACACATCTATCCTTTTTATAATGGCAATGAAATTGTAGGAACTAAAACAAGATTAGTTGCTGATAAAGATTTTAGATTCAACGGAACATATGAAGATACAGGATTGTTTGGTGAACAACTATTTAGAAATACTGGTGGAAAACATTTAACAATTACTGAAGGCGAATGTGATGCTATGGCAGTCCATGAAATGATGGACAGTAAATGGGCAGTCGTTTCAATTAAACGAGGCGCACAGTCTGCAGTCAGAGATATTAGAGATAGTATAGAATTTGTTGAGTCTTTTGAATCAGTTGTTCTTTGTTTTGATAATGACCAAGCAGGTAGAAAAGCTGCAAGAGATGTAGCAAAGGTTATAAAACCTGGCAAGGTTAAGATCATGTCGCTACCTACTGGATTTAAAGATGCTAATGCTATGCTACAGCAAAATAGATACAGCGAATTTACTAAAGCATGGTGGGAAGCAAAGAAGTTTACACCTTCAGGCATACTAGAATTATCAGGTGAAAAAGATAAATGGTTGCACCGCGAAATAAAAGAAAGTATTGCTTATCCTTATGAAGGTTTAAATAGAAAACTATATGGAATGCGGAAGTCTGAATTGGTAACAATTTCAGGTGGAACTGGACTCGGTAAGAGTTCATTTACACGAGAGCTATCACATTATCTTATAAAAAATACAGAAGATAACATAGGAATCATTGCTCTTGAAGAGAACTGGTTAAAGACAGCAGACGGAATCATATCTATCGAAGCAAATGATCGCTTATATCTTTCCGAAAAAAGAGAAAAATATACTGATGAAGAACTAAGCGAATTGTTTGATAGAGTAATTCAACAAGGTAGAGTTTATATCCATTCACATTTAGGTGTCACAAATATAGACGATATCTTTTCTAAATTAAGATACATGATTATTGGATGTCAATGTGAGTGGGTAATAATAGATCACTTACATATGCTTGTTAATTGTATAACCGAATCAGATGAAAGACGAGGCATTGATCAACTAATGAATAGACTGCGTTCTCTTGTCGAAGAGACTGGTGTTGGAATGTTCTTGGTTGCTCATCTTCGTAGAGCCGCAGGAGATAGAGGACACGAGCAAGGTGTTGTCGTATCACTATCACATCTTAAAGGCTCACAAGGAATAAGTCAACTATCTGATAGTGTTATAGCCTTAGAAAGAAATCAACAAGCAGAAGATCCAGAAGAAGCTAATACAACTAGAGTTAGAGTTTTAAAATCTAGATATACTGGTGATACTGGATTAGCATGTAATTTAAAATATAACTTAGATACTGGTCGAATGCACGAGGTAACTGGTGAAGAAACATTTGACGATATCGATTTTTAATGGGGGAAATATGGAAATAGTATTTGATATAGAAACTAATGGATTAAATCCTGATAAGATTCATTGTATAGTTATAAAAGAATTAGGAAAAAGTCCCATATCTTATAGACCTGATACTATAGAGAACGGCATTGAAAAATTACAAGACGCAACAGTTTTAATTGGACATAATATAATGGGATTTGATATTCCAGTTATAAATAAACTATATAATGTAGATCTATTTAAAGATAAGATAATCATTGATACTTTAGTTTTATCTAGATTATTTGAACCAACTAGAGAAGGCGGACACAGCTTAAAGAATTGGGGTGGTATTCTTAAATGTGAGAAGGGTAAAGAACCTGAAGATTGGGAAGTGTTTACTGAAGATATGTTAGCTTATTGCAAACAAGATGTAATATTAAATGAAAAAATACATCACTATCTTAATTCAGAGTCTTTAGGTTTTTCAGAAGAATCTATGGTTCTTGAACATGATGTTTTTAAAATTATAAAACAACAAGAAGACGATGGCTTTTTATTTAACACAAAGAAAGCGTCTATCTTATCTTCTTCTTTAAGAGAAAGAATGTCTATTGTTCAGAAAGAAGTACGCTCTACATTTAAACCTAAATGGGTTGATGTAAAATTAGTAACACCTAAACTTAAAAAGGATGGTACACTATCTAAGTCAGGCTTAACAGACTATGAGTATGCTGAAATAAAATTAACTGGTGATATGAAACCTTTTATGAGGAAGAAACTACAAGAATTTAATCTTGGTTCTCGTAAACAAATAGGTGAATACTTAAAAGACTTTGGTTGGAAACCTAATAATTTCACACCAACTGGTCAACCGATTGTAAATGAATCTTCTCTTTCAAAAGTTAAACATATCCCTGAAGCAAAACTTATTGCAGAGTTTTTATTATTGCAAAAAAGAATTGCACAAATAGATTCTTGGATTAAAGCTGTAGAAAAAGACGATAGAATACATGGCTTTGTAATTAGTAACGGAACAATTACTGGTCGAATGACACACCGCAGTCCTAATACTGGACAAGTTCCTAATGTTCGTAGTGAATACGGAACTGAATGTCGAGAATGTTGGATTGTACCTGAAGACTATAAATTAGTGGGCATAGATGCTTCAGGATTAGAAATAAGAATGCTTGCTCACTACATGAATGACGAGGATTATACAAATGAAATCATTAATGGAGATATACACTCACGAAATCAACAAATTGCAGGACTTCAATCTAGAGATCAAAGCAAAACTTTCATCTACGCTCTTATGTACGGAGCAGGAGATTCCAAACTTGGAAGCGTGGTTGGAGGAAGCAAAGCAAGTGGCAGACAACTTCGACAACAATTCTTTGATAATCTCCCATCATTTAAGAATCTTAGAAGCCGAGTTGAAAATGCGGCGAAAAGAACTTTCCTTAAAGGATTAGATGGTAGAAAAATACACATAAGAAATATACATGCTGCTTTAAATAGTTTATTACAAGGTGGTGGCGCTATAGTTATGAAGAAGGCGCTTGTTATTTTAGATAAGAAAGCACGACAAGCTAATATAGATTATAAGTTTGTTGCTAATATTCACGATGAATGGCAAGTAGAAGTTAAACAAGATCAAGCAGATCAATTTGGAAAGCTTGGTGTCGAAGCTATTAAAGAGGCAGGTAAACATTTTAGTATGCGCTGTCCTTTAGATGGCGAATATAAAATAGGAGACAACTGGAGTGAAACACACTAAAGTTAAAAATATAAAATTTGAAGACGGTGAATGGTGGTATTACGGACAGGCTGATGGTCGTAGAAGAGTTAATGCTCATGTAAAGAAAAACGAAACAAGAATGTTTGTTGATGGCAAGTATGTTAAAAAGTCCCATCCTTTATATAAGCCTGGAAATTATAAAACTTTTGAGGATGCCGCCTATTCTTCATTTGAAAAATACGAATCTTCTACACAAGGAGAAGTATATATTGTGACTAACCCTGCTTGGAAAGGTTGGGTTAAGGTTGGAATGGCAATAGATGCAGAAGATAGATGTAAAGGATATCAAACATCTAGTCCTTTTAGAGATTATAAATTAGAATATAAAAAAGAATTTAAAGATAGAAGAAGCGCAGAAACTACTGCACATAGACGACTCGAAAGAATATGTAGAGAGCATGAAGGCGAGTGGTTTTATATAAATATCAACAAAGTAATAGAGGTAATAGAGAGCATATGAAACAAGAAAAACTTGACAGTTCTTCAAAAGAACTACATACTAAATTTACTGCCGAATCAGGTCATTGGTATACTAAAGAAGGTAAGCCACAATATACTATTATCGGCGCAAACGGAAAAGAAAGAAAGACTAATTTAAGAGATGCAAGACAACTCAATCTTGTTCCTTCAGTTACGACTGTAATGAATATGATTGCTAAACCTTCTCTTGAAAATTGGAAGATGAATCAAGTCTTAAATTCTGCCTTAACATTAGAAAGGTACGAAGGAGAATCTTTACAATCTTTTAGTTATAGATGTCGTCAAGACTCACAGAAGGTAGGTAAAGAAGCAGCCGAGAGAGGTACTAAAATCCACGCGATGATTGAGAAAGGATTTCTTGGCACTTCTACAAATAAACCTTACAAAGCAATAAAGAATTATTTAGATGAACACTATCCTGATGAAGAATGGATAGCGGAAGATTCCTTCTGCGCTGAACAAGGCTATGGTGGAATGATAGATCTATATTCTAAGTCAGGAATCTTTGTAGACTTTAAGACTAAGGATAACCTTGAAGGTAAAGATCCTAAACGCTTGGTTTATGATAGTCATGGTATGCAACTATCGGCTTATGCACAGGGTTGTGGGTTTGATAATCCTGAAAGAGTATCTATATTTGTAGATAGAAAATATACAGACCTTGTTCTTTGTCATATATGGGATAAATATTCACATGAAAAACACTTAGCAATGTTTAATAGTATATTAACTTATTGGAAACTTGAAAAGAATTATGATCCTAGTGAAGAAACATTATAAAGGAAAGAGAATTATGTCACATTTTATAAAATATTCATTCCATTACTCATCAGTTATATTATTACTGATAGTTTTAATTATGGGAATAAGATGAACGGTAAAAAATCAAAAGCAATTAGAAAAAAAGCAAGACAATTTCAAGTTGATTGGATTAATAGCTTGCTTCCTGATGGGGAATATGTTACAATAGAGGGGTTAGCAGAAGCGATGCCCGATCAAAAATACTATATGCAACAACGAACCTTACGACTATCTTTTATGTCAGATAAATGGATAGAAAAACAATTAAAAAGAAATAACAATATAACTTTAGAGGAGCTAATGGAACGACATGGACAGTCTTGATATACTTCAACTCGATGAATTAATTATAACTATAGGTGGCGCACTTTTTAGTGGCGCACATCTATCAGAAATAGAAACAGAACTTTTAAATAGATTAGGAGAATTAACTAAAGCTGAAATCTTATTAAGAGAAAAGGGTATGGATGGTGTTCTAACAAGTGAGGAAGTACACTAATGAGAAAGCCTAGAAAAAAACGACCAGTTGAAAAAGGATTACCTAAAGGATATGATTCTAAATGGGAATATGAACTTCATAAAAATGAATTACAAAATTGGGAACATCATAAAGGCTTGGTTGAATACTCAATACCACATAAGTATCATCCAGACTTTATTAAAATAATTGATAATAAAATCATATACTTAGAAGCAAAAGGTAGGTTTTGGGATTATGCAGAATACAGTAAATATAAATGGGTTAGAGAATATTTACCAAAGGATTGTGAATTAGTTTTTTTATTCTCTGATCCTTATGCGCCGATGCCTGCTGCTAAGAAAAGAAAAGACGGAACTAAGCGGAGCCATGCTGAATGGGCAGAGAAAAATAAATTCAGGTGGTTTCATAAAGATAACTTACCTAAAAAGTGGAGAGAATAGTGGAAGAAGAATATAAATTTAACGAAGTAAATACAATAGAACAAATAAAAAGATATGTAGACAGTACATATGAGAGACATTATGGCTATGGAAAGTATCAAGCAACAGATATGATAATAGATGCAGGATACGGAGAAGCTTTTTGTATGGGAAACATAATGAAGTATGCCATGAGGTATGGTAAGAAACCTAATCCTGTAACAGGAGAGTATAAGAATCAAGGAGACTTGTTAAAGATTATTCATTATGCTATAATAGCAATACACTTATGGACAGAGGAACAAGATGGAAGAGATTAAATTACCTACTCAGTACCAAGAGTTTATTCATCTTAGTAGATATGCTAGATGGAACGAAGACTTAGGAAGACGAGAGACTTGGCAAGAGACAGTTACTAGGTACTTCGACTTTATGCAAGAGCATTTAAAAAAGAATAACGATACAGACATATCAGATATAAGATCACAACTAGAAAAAGCTGTGCTTAACTTGGACATTATGCCAAGTATGAGAGCCTTAATGTCAGCAGGTAAAGCCTTAGAACGCGACAATGTAGCAGGGTTTAACTGTAGTTATGTTGCTGTTGATAACATTCGTGCATTCGATGAAACACTTTATATTCTCATGTGTGGCACAGGTGTTGGCTTTAGTGTTGAACGACAATATATTAATAAACTTCCAGATCTTCCAGAAGAATTACACCCGACAGATACTATAATTAAAGTAGCTGATTCTAAAATAGGGTGGGCAAAAGCTTATAAAGAACTGATGTCTTTACTTTATGCAGGACAAATACCCCATTGGGATTTAAGTGGTATTAGATCACAAGGCGCAAGACTTAAAACATTTGGTGGTCGTGCTAGTGGTCCAGCACCCTTAGATGATCTTATGCAATTTACTGTTAATATTTTTACAGATGCTATTATGAAAGGACAAAAGAAATTAGTTTCTATTGACTGTCATGATTTGATGTGTAAGATTGCAGAAGTTGTTGTGGTGGGTGGTGTTAGACGTAGCGCTTTGATCTCACTCAGCAACCTCTCAGACGAGCGTATGCGCAATGCTAAGTCAGGTTCTTGGTGGGAACACAGTCAACACAGAGCGTTGTCTAATAATTCAGTAGCTTATACAGACTCATCAGAAATGGGAGCTTTCATGCGTGAGTGGCTGTCGTTATATGAATCTAAAAGTGGTGAGCGTGGCATCTTTAATCGTCAAGCGGCTGAAGAACAAGCGGCTAAGAATGGTAGACGAGAAGAATACAAAGACTTTGGTTGTAACCCATGTAGTGAAATCATCCTGCGCAATAAACAGTTCTGTAATTTAACAGAAGTTGTCGTAAGACCTGACGATACTTGGAAAGACTTAGAAAATAAAGTGGAGTTAGCAACAATTCTCGGCACGTTCCAAGCAACTTTAACGAACTTTAGATATTTAACAAAGGCTTGGAAGAACAATACAGAAGAAGAGGCTTTACTTGGTGTGTCTCTTACTGGTATTATGGATAATACTAATATGGTTAAAGGAGATAATTTATCAAAAAGGTTAGAAGCTCTTAAAAATAGAGCCGTTATAATGAACGAAGGTTGGTCAGCTAACTTAGGTATTAAACAATCAGTTGCTATTACTTGTGTTAAACCAAGCGGAACAGTAAGTCAATTAGTAGATAGTGCTAGTGGTATCCATACTAGACACAGTGAATATTATTTAAGAACTGTTCGTGCTGACAAGAAAGATCCGTTAGCACAACTAATGGTAGATCAAGGAGTATATCACGAAGATGATATTACTAAGCCTGAACATACCTTAGTATTCTATTTTCCTATTAAGTCACCAAGTAAATCTTTA
>VTLG01009111.1_pt1 | contig 11766 bp, 26 predicted proteins | sample 4694571 | NCBI WGS metagenome assembly VTLG01 (sample SAMN12604809, study PRJNA352737) | marine metagenome | biome: ENVO:00000447; feature: ENVO:00000209|ENVO:00000569|ENVO:01000036; material: ENVO:00002151; isolation source: viral sequences binned using virsorter ... | reverse complement strand
GCACTCAACACAACTTAAAATTATGGAGAAGGATCTCGTAGAAAACACAGAGTTCAGAATAAAATGGCCTCGTGGATTACTCGGATCCTTACCCCGCTGATTCAGAACAATTTATGTTGATCGAAGAGCTATATAAACAGACGGATAAGCTTGAAACACGTGTCGACTCAATGTTACATAATGAAGTTAATATTGAAGCCTTGACTAAAGCCGTCGAGAAGCTAATGTCTGATGTTGAAAAATTAAAAGACAAGCAAAGAGAATTTGGTAATGGAGGTAATCATTAATGCCTAGTGAAATTATAATTTGCGTAGCACTTTGCATGTTCATGGATGGGAAACTGGTCGAGCATACATACCAGAGCTCAATGTCAGAATGTTTAAAAAATAAGAGGATCGCCGAACGCACGATCCAGCCCGAGCGCGTTCAATTTGCTTGCGGTAATGACATTGAAGCTGAGGTAGAATACATAGAAGAAAAAGGACAGACTGAAGGACGTACCAGAATCATACGTGTCATTGAACATGGTTATGAAAACGATGAATATGGTAGTAGATATTAGTGAATAAAAAAGCTTATGCTTTTTTCCTTAAAAAAAACCGCAAGAAAAAGAACCCAATTGCCAAAGCTTTAAAGTTCTTTACACCTAAAGTTATAAGAGATAAAAAGAAATATAGGAGAAAAGATGGGAAGATACGGAAAAGGGACGTTTGGGAGTGGAGTAGAGATTAATGCCCAAGTTGTAAATGGTAAGTGTCCATTCTGTACCGCATCTAGTATTTTTGTTTCTATCCATAAAACAATATTCAGATGTATTACATGTGGTGGAGACGTAGAGCAAAAGATTAACGGAAAAATTAGTTATATTCCTATCGGTGGTAACATAGTCATTACAGATACCAGAGACCTCAATAAAAATGGGTAAAAAAGGCGCGTATGGTGTTAATACCTATCGTGAAAGAACTAGAAAAAAGATCGGACGTCATAAAAAGCGCATGAATAAACACGAAAAACGCGGATATAAAAAAAATCGCGGCCAAGGCCATTGACAAACCTCTCATAATATCCTATATATACAGTATGAAAGAAAAAGAAATAATAATAAAATCTAGTGACATTACACCTAAACAATGGTCTGCATTAGTACTGGAACTTAATATTATGGTAACCCAATGGAAGCCCTACGCTAAATTGGAATTAAAGGCTCCCGGTCTTAAAAAAATTCTGAGATGGGGGACTAGAAGATATGACCACAAGTAATGACCCAAATTTATATAATACTTTTAATTAGTAATATGTATGTATTAGAACCTTATGATATTTCTTTACAAGAAGGGTTATATTGTGGAGACTATGGAGACATACTCCGTGAACAACTAGCAGACTATAATGAAGAACAAAATCGCTGGATTCTTAAAGATGGAAGAGGTGATTGGTTTGGAATTATGTGTAAATAAAATTTAAAATTGAAAAGGACCGGCGTCCATATCATGCCTCGCGCTATTCCCTGTACGTCAAGCTGTGACCCCCGCTATGGTAGGGGTAGCCTCGGAGCCTTTGCTCCTGCAGGAGTACGTGCACGGAAACTGTAGGGGTTATTATGAAATAAATACTTATATATAGGGAATGAGCAACACCCTATATATCAAATTTTTAATGCGAAAGCTGATAGAGTACCTGGACACAGGGAAACAAAAAGAATCCAAAAAAATTATTAAAAAAATTATGGAAGAATTAGATAACTAATAACTCTTGATTTCTTTACAGCTATAACTCATAGCAATTTTATATTCATTAATATATTTATAACCCATTTCAGAAATAAGTAATTGCGCCTCCTTATGTGCACCACGAGTACACTCATACCAACTATCAAAGTGTTTAGGAAACTCCATGGGAGGTAAACAAGAGGGTTGTCCTAAAAACGAACACACCCAGATTATTAACGCAAATTTAGTCATTGACACCTGTTGTAAATTATGAGATAAATCCCATATATGAAACTTAAATTAACAAGGAGAAAGTACAACCAATGACTGATATAAGCAAGTATAAAAATGTATCCCTATCTCATAAGACATATAATCTTATAGACGAGATACGTAAGAAGATTGTTCCGAACGCAGTGTTAAGTCGTTCACAGACAATTAACATTTTAGTAAATGAGAAAGCGAAGAAGTTAAATGGCAGAGCCAAATCACAAAGTTAAAAAGATAGTTTGCCCACGTTGCAAGGGCAATGGGTATCTTAAAATACCCCATGAATCAGTTGAAAAACTGGAGAAGTCTGTTATTGCTCAATGCACGATGTGTGAATCGGAAGGAGAGATTGATGAACTGGAAAGTATTGATATTCCTCAGTTTGATGACGATCCTGATCGGATGCAGTAGAATGGATTATGGTTTTAGTCCATGGACAACTCTGGGAAGGGTGTTAGTTCAACATGGTACTTAAATTTAATGAACACGGATACCCTTACGAGGACCGGGGACACCAGGACTTAACTAGACGCATTGAAGAACTAGAAAGACAAAATAAAAAATTAAAAAAGAGAGCCGAAGAAGCTGAAGGAGAAAACACCATCATTAAAGGAATTGGTAATAATTCTCCGGAGATGAAGGCACTCCGAAAAGAAAACGAAGAACTTAAGGCAGATTTAGCACGTGCTAAAGAAGATCATCAATATGATAACTTGGTTCATCAAAATGAATTAGAAAGATTATTAAAAAAATTTTAATGACAAAAAAATCTATAACACTAGCAGATACAGCGTACTTTGCTGGACTCTTCGATGGCGAAGGTTCTGTTTATTTTAAAAAAACTAAACAGAAAAAGCACAAACGTCCTGGTAAACCAGTACATAATGTCTGGGTAGTAAGAATGGAGATTGCCATGACCGATAAAGAAACCATTAAGTGGTGTTACGATACTTTTAACTGTGGTCACTGGGGAGAACGTAAAGTTAAACCAGGATACAAACGCCAGTGGCGTTGGCGCATAGCCCATAGAGACGCCTTGTATGTTTGTAAACTTATTTGGCCATACTCACAAGTTAAACTCCATAAGATAGAACGAATTATAGATCACTATGAACCAAGAGCACAGGACCTGGGAGATAACGTCGTAGATTTAGAAGCTGAAAGAAAAGTTAGAAACTTTGATTGGAATACCCATGGGTCCTAGATGCAAATAGTACATCAGCCGGATATATTTTTAAGAGAACCCACGATCGAAGTTAAGTTTCCCTTAACTCCAGAAGATCAAGTCATTATCGATCAAATGATAGATATTATGTATCGCAACAACGGTATTGGATTAGCTGCCAATCAAGTGGGATATGCAAGGCGTATCTTTGTGATGGATACTACTTCCAGTCAAGCTGGAGCCATGGTATTTATTAATCCTGTTATTGAGAAGTTAGCTAAAGAAAAACTAACCGAAGAGGAGGGTTGTCTGTCTTGTCCTAAAAAATTAGTAGAAGTTAGAAGACCGATCTATGTGGGGTTAAAGTATTTTTGTAGACACGGAGAAGAACAGTATAAAACTTTTTATTACCTATCGAGTCGAGTGGTGCAACACGAAGTGGATCATTTAAATGGTAAATTAATTATTGATAAAGACTTCTTAGAAGAAGCCGAAAAAGAAAAGGAGGAACTTAATGAAAGCTACAAAGAATCAGTTAGACAAGCCAATGAACGAAAATAGGGGACCAGGGAACCCGAATTGGGGTGGTCAAAGACTAGAGTCTAAATTGATTGAAAAGTACGCAGACGAATGGTGTAGAGAGAATGGTTATCCTCTTATTAAAAGAAAGTGGGTGTATAAGGGTAATTGGAAACTGGTGGATATAAAGAGATGAAAAAATTTTTATTAGAAAAAATATACAGCTTTTCCTCATGGCTTAATGTATGGTCATGGCAGAAGTTATATGGAAAGAGAAAGAAATGAATAAGTTTTTTATAATTACTTTTGTGGCTTTAGGAATGATGGTGGTACTATCGCTTTATATGCTGGTGGTGGTGCTGTGAAAAAAATAATAAATTATTTAATGATTGTGAAATGGAAGTACAGCTGGGTTCTTGAATTCTGGCCATTGACGATCGTTATACCGCTTATGCTTATTGCAATTGTGTTCGGTGCTGCGTTAGGATGGGGTGGATGATTTGGAATAAAAGATTTGAATACCCTAAGAGCACTAGAAGCCTAGTCAAGGGTCGAAGACACTACGAAATAGGTAATGATAAGTTACCATCTGTTACAACGATCCTATCACAAACTCAGTCGGAAGAGAAGAAGAAAGCACTCGAGGACTGGAAGGCCAGGATGGGTGGCCACGCGGCAGACAGGGTCAGAGACATTGCGGCTATGCGTGGGACAGCCATGCACACGTATCTGGAAGGTTATGTCCGGGGAACAGGGCACAAGGACCTGACGACCATTGGCCGGGAAGCTGAGCCCATGGCAAAGAAGATTATTAGTGAGGGTTTAGGCGACTTAACTGAAATATGGGGCAGTGAGGTTACCCTATATTACCCAGAATTGTACGCTGGAGCCACTGATGTGGTAGGTATTTATAATGGGCGCGAAAGCATAATAGACTTTAAGCAAACTAACAAGCCAAAACAACGTGGCTGGATAACTGATTACTTTACCCAGTTGGGGGCCTATGCGATGGCCCATAACTATGTTTATGGCACCAAGATTCAGTCTGGAGTGGTTCTAATGTGTTCCAAAGATGGCATGTTTCAGAAGTTTGAAAGCTTTGATAAAGAATTTGTAGGCTTTCAACACGACTTCCTGCGTCGTGTAGACCAATATTATAAGACCATGCCAAAGACAAAAGAGGGTCAGGATACAAAAAACGATGAAAAAGTATAATAAATTAGCCATTAATTCCATTTGTACCTTGTATACACTATTTTTATGAAAATTTTTTGTTTTTTTTTTTTAAAAAAGGCTTGGTACAATTGGTACAAAGCAAAAAAGCTAGTAATACCAACACTTAATTGCTCAAATTTGTACCTGAGAGCTTGGTACAAAAAAGGTACAATTGGTACAATTTATCAAAAAGCTAGCAATACCAACGATTTAAGGGGCGCGCGCGTATATTTTATTTTTTAAAATTTTATTTTATAAAATCTGGAGTATACAGAGATATGACTAGGAAGAAGAAATCTAAATATAAACATGTTATAATTAATAAAAAGAAATATTATTTTTATACAATTGATTGGATCGATATCACGGGTGATGCCGGTCATGCCAGTGCAGAGGAGTTTAGTAAGTTCGAGTGTGCCACTATGATTACTCAAGCATATCTTTTTAGAAAAACAAAAAAGTTTATTTGGACATTCAGTAGTTATGATACAAAGGACGAAGTCTTTTCCGATAGAAATGTTATGCCAGTGGGATGTGTATTAAAGATGACTAAGCTGGCTCTTTAGATTTATTAATTAAGTTATTAACTCTTTTCATTTTTTTCATCTTATCTAACAGTTCTTCTTTACGTTGGAGTTTATCTTCAGCTGTTAAGTCTCTCGTGTATATTTCTTTACGGTCTACAAATAATCCCATGGCTTTAGCTATATGTGATTCAAACGGAGCAGCTTTGGCTGCATGTGGATGTCCTTCTTCTACCATTTGTGATAGTTTAATTTGTCTCTTTAGATAGTTATGTCTATTAACTACGAAGGCTTTGTTAACTTCATTCATTCTCTGGGTTAGATACATTTGTACTTTTGGATTTTGTTGGAGACGATAAGCTTCCTGTTTGGCTGTCTTTGGGACATATCCTGCGGCTATTGCTGCATCTTTACCAGTAGTTCTACCCTCGTTCATTACCAAATACTCACAGAATCTACGTTGCATTTCAGTTAGTTCTGTGGGGTATCCTGCCTTCTTTTTGACAATTTCTTGCTTCATGCTTGCATTATACATAAAATCTTATATAAGGAAAGTAATAATAACATGAGTATACGAGGAAAGAAATTAAATGACATTGAACGGTAAAGTCAAGTGGTTTAATCCTACCAAAGGGTATGGATTTATCTCACGAGATGATGATTCGAAAGATGTTTTTGTACATTCTTCAGCAGTAAAAGATGCCGGTTTAACTGGCCTAGCTGAAGGCGAAGCAATTACATTTGACGTTGAAGAGGGCGCAAAAGGCCCGTCCGCAATTAATCTACAAAAAGGTTAAACGGAGTAAGAATGGACGGAAGAACATTCAGACAAGTATTGGGAAAGTTTTTTAATGCTCCGGGTGGGGTGTGTCTTGATGCCAGAGTACAGGTAGAGTTACCTAATGGCGAAATGAAAGACATAGGAGAAATTAAATTGTTGCAGAATAGAATTTTCGGCGGTATAGAAACGCATAGATTAGTTTTAAAATTAAATGCTCCGCCAGGACAAAGGACTTTAGGAAAGATTATAGGCCACTTGTAATTGACGAGGTATGCGTGATTAAAAACGAACGTCAATTATGGAAAAAATTAAAGGATGAAACGCCTTCGATATCGTGGATTAGAATTGAAAACTGGGCCCTACCTGGTACTCCTGATTTATTGGGCTATAATGTTAACGGCACCTTTTTTACAGTAGAGCTTAAGCATACTAAAGCCTACTCTGTTAGGCTATCGCCTCACCAGATAGCATTTCATACTAAGCATAAAAAAAATACTTTTATTCTTGTTTCCTGTTCCCGGAAGCTTGGACACTATCGCTTGTACCCTGGATCTCTGATCTTGGAACTGAAGTACGCGGGTTTGAAGCTTGACCCCTTGGTCCAGGGCTTGAGGGCTTGCGCCCTGAAGCTTGAGAGCTTGTAAGCTTGCGCGCTTGCGCTCTTAATTCTTTCCAGTACTTTGGGTGTTTAAATGTGTGAGTCATTAATGTTTGCCGTATATAACACGTTTAGTGCCCCGGTCCCAGCACTTCCTGCAATCTAGACATTTATTCCCCTGTTGAGATGAAGGACACGTTACCTGGTCCGGACTGGTCGTGACGCCTGAAGTAAAGGGCCACCAGGACGGCGGCCGGTCCTGATCATTCATATGATCAGACAATACAATTTTTAAATTTTTGGGAACTACGTCCGGGTCCATCAGGTTCAGGAACCGGGCTTCGCGCGTAGGCATCCAGTGCCGGGTCCCCGGTGTGAGCTTGCACACTTCAAAAATATTTTTTAAATGCTGCGCGCTCTGCAGGTCCCCGGAGTCATGCCACCTGAACACAGGCTGGCCGGTCACTAGTGTAACCATTGCTTCGATCCATCGTGGATCATACAGCCGGTCCAGGCGGCGTTGCATTGCGTCTTTTACATTTTGAAATCTATATCTACCCTTCAGGGCATAACAGCCGCTGCAGGTCGAGCCCCGGACCTTCACGAGCTTGGACCCCGTAATGCATGCCACAGCCGGCAGGTTGAATGACGGTCCGGGCATCTTCGATGGCGCGCTCAGGCCGCCAGTTATTTCTTTCGCTTCTTTCTTTAACATAATCCTATGATATCCTACAGCTCAGGTCCTGTCAAGCTTGAAAGCTTGAAATCTTGCGGGCCCACCCTCCCGGGAGCTTGAGCGCTTGGACGCTTGCGCACTTACTTTTTTTTTAATTTTTTTATTTATTCTCAAGTTCTGTTAAAAACTCATCCACTTCATGAGCTACGCCGTTTGGGACCTCGGTAATGTTTTCAACATCTCCATTATCCCACTGGACCTGAATGGCCCAGCTGGATATTCTTTTTTTGTTATATTCTTTGGCTGTTTTGCCTTCTATAGTCATCAGTTGGCTTTCTTCTTGGCTGTGCCACCCTGGATCTCAACATTGTCTCCGTCGAACCCTGCTTTGCTTAGCAAGTTTCCTATTTGAGAGATTATCTTAACCTCTGCGTGCTTTTCGTGTTTGTCTTTGTATTTGATATATTCCTTGTTCAGGCTTACTGGCTCAAAGTTTGTATAATAAAACAAAGTTCCGCCATCGTAGCCGTCTTTGACTTTGGTTGATTTTTGAGTTGATACATGCCATCTATTATCTTTAAAGATATAAATATATTCTATAAATACATCTCCTTTGATATTGTGCATATACATCCACTCATCACGATAAGTCTTTGCAGGGTCTTCTTTCCTGTCCCAGTCTCGACCGTAAAAACTACATTCATCAAGGGTATCACCTAAATAAGATGCATCTCCATGATTAAATAATAGCTCCGCAAGTTCGCGTTTGTTATAATGATCAACCAGGCATTTACCAACGCCATATGGATAGCCATCACTATGGACATATATAACTTTTACTTTTTTAGTCTTTGGGTCTTCTATTGCTATATTGCTTCTTGTACTCATTTATTTCTCCTTTGTTATTTTATATCTTATACTATCCCAGATCCTTTGTCAAGCTCGTACGCTTGAACATTTACATTTTATATAAATATAAAAAAATTTTTTTCTATTTTAAGTTGTATTTCTTTCTGCAACTTGTGGTTGCGTTTTTGTACTGCCAACCACAAGTTAGCTTTAGGTTGATATTAAGTTTTTATAAATAATATATATCCCATATAATCCCTTGACAATGATTTGTCAATAGTATAAATTAATTTTTTATGCAACCAAATAATATAAAGGAAAAACAATGAGTAGAATAAGACTAAACCAAGAGTATCGGAATAAGATTGCTAATAGAATGAGAGTTCATATTGAAGCAGAAGATACCCAAGAAAAAACAAAATATGATGAACTGAAAGCAGATCAAATTGAGTTGAACGATAAAGCATGGGCAGTTGCAGAAAAAATTGTTCGTAGGCACTATACACCAGATGATGTTGCCAAAGCATACTATCTTCAAAATAAATTTGACAATGTAAATACTATTGCCAAAGATAGTTGTTTTCATTTTCATTATTTAGGAGAAAAAGAAAAAAGAGATTATGACAACAATGTTGTAATTGAACAAAATATTCCAATAGAAAAACATTTTGATTTCAGATTAAATGGGGATATTGATGTAGAAAACAATTCAAGTCATAGTTCCGATTATGAATATGGATATGCTTTGTTTCGTGATGAATTAAAAGCACAAGACAACTGTAATCCAGATATTTTAATTGAACAAGATGGAAAAGACAACAATCCACATTTGACTAAATTCCAAGACGCAAATAATAAGTATCTTGGTAGTGATGACAATGGATATGGTAAAGAGTGGAACGAGAAATACCAACTAGACTTAATTGGTCGTGAGTATTGTAGGGATAGAACTTTACTTTGTTCAGAACAAGAGTTTAAATTTCTTATTTCTTGGAAACAAGCCAAAGGACAATTTGTAATGGCACATTATAAATGGATTAAATCTGTTTTAAACCAGATGAAAGAAATTAAAATGGGTTTAAAAGGATATAAATATCTTGATGAAGCTATTGAACTTTGCACAGAACTTGGCTTGAATGTCCAAGACGCAGAAATAATTAGAACAAACTCAAGTGGATTGGTTATTTATAATCCTAAAAATCTTGCTCAAAGAATTAAAGGCATGAAAAACAAAAATATCAGTAGAGCAGATAAGATAAAAGAAAGACTATTGTACGAGAAAAACGCACAATCACAAGTTGTAAATTAATTTATTTACTTCTTGCTATCTGGGATTACACTGATATAATCCCAGATATAAAAACAACAAAGAAAGGTAATATGATAAATAATAAATACAACATGAAAGATGGTCAAACTTTCATAATCACATATACAAAAAAAGACGGAGAAAAAGTTACTAGAAATGGTAAATTTATTCTTGGCAAATGTGGAGAGTGGATTTCTAAAGCTGGAGAAAAACTTTTTACATACTTTGATGTAGATCAATCTAATAGAATGGGTGGAGATCAATATCGTATGGCGAAAAATAATTGGGAAATTAAATAATATGTTAAAAGATTTAATTCTTATAATTTTAGGCGCTGGATTTTCCAGCGCCTATTTTTTGTGGCAAGATTACAAAGATAAGAAGGAAATAAAAAAACAAGAAAGGTTGAATAAAATAAAATGTTAAAATTATGCCAAAGTCCACGTTGTCATCAATACAGAACAAAGGACAGATTAAAAGGAACTAAAGGAAATAAAACTTATCAAACTAGAAGAAGATCACATATGTATTATGGCAAAGGAAACTTTTGTTCTATGAATTGTTACAATGATTGGGCGGAAGAATTTATTGATCGAGCAGTCGATCACTTTGGAAGAACAACCGAGCCTAAACATTTAACAGAAGAAAATGCGTGGGAGAAAAGATATGATTGGAGCAGTGATCATGAAACACGTTACGTTTATGTTAATGGAATAACAAATGAAAGAAGAAGTTTGACCAAGGAACAATTTAATGATAGTAATTACACATTAAACATAGGAGAAAGATAATGAAAAAAGAAAAAAGTTTTGGCAGTTCAAAAGCATTTGGGGGTGGAAAGGATATTTCTTTCCCAAAACATTTAACACCAGAAATAATTCACTCAGCTTTGTTCGTGTACAATGCACCGAAAGAAGAAGTTCCAGTACGTGTGCAATATTGTGCTAAACAAATTGGCGACGAAGCAATGTCTTATGCAATGGCTTTGTTAGTGTTACCAGAATTGCAAAAGATGACAATGCAATCTGATGAATATAAATCGTGGCAACAATCAAGAATTAAAACTTTAAACTAATTACAGAACTCTTATCACAAGAGTGTTACCTGAAACGTGGCGCAAGAAATTGCGCCACGTTTTTTTCTTTGAGAAAGGTACCAGTCTAGGTTGTATCCAGCTTGAAAACTATCGGGCCCACCCCCCCTAAAGAAAAAAAGGGGTCCCAAGTTTACCCTTTATTGCTTAATTCAGACGGTTATGGTATGGTTTTTTTCATTTTGGTTTTATATGAACGATGCAAAAAATATTATAAAAAATTTATCGACAGAAGAGGCCAATGAATTGGCGAGCATAGAATTAGATGAAGCATTAGATCAAATGCAAAATTTGGTCAAAAATGACTTTTTAAATTTTGTAAAATATATGTGGCCTGAATTCATTGAAGGGGATCATCATAAGCTCATTGGTGAGAAGTTTAATGCCCTTGCTTCCGGTAAAATTAACAGATTAATCGTGAACATGCCTCCGAGGCACACGAAGTCTGAGTTTGCATCCTATCTACTTCCGGCGTGGATGATAGGTAGAAACCCAAGTTACAAAATTATTCAAGCAACCCATACAGCCGACCTGGCAATTGACTTTGGAAGAAAGACTAAGAACTTAGTTGATGAGCAAAAATATGGAGAAATGTTTAACACGAGACTTCAAGAAGACTCTCAGGCAGCTGGAAAATGGAAAACCCAGCAAGGCGGGGAGTATTTTGCAGCTGGTGTTGGCGGAGCTATTACTGGAAGGGGTGCTGATCTATTAATTATTGACGATCCTCATAAAGAACAAGATGTTAGAGCAGATGGTAAGTCTTTTGAGAAAGCATGGAACTGGTATATGGCAGGACCACGTCAAAGACTTCAGCCGGGTGGTAAAATTGTAATCGTAATGACCCGTTGGTCGACAAAAGACTTAACCGGTCAACTAATTCAATCGATGTCTTCGGAAGAAGGAGACAAATGGGACGTTGTTGAGCTTCCAGCCATCATGCCAGATGGAAAACCCGTGTGGCCTGGTTACTGGTCCCTGGACGAATTAGAAAAAACAAAAGCCTCGATCCCTGTTTCCAACTGGAATGCCCAATATATGCAGCAACCGACTGCAGA
>VTLG01008465.1_pt1 | contig 11766 bp, 14 predicted proteins | sample 4694571 | NCBI WGS metagenome assembly VTLG01 (sample SAMN12604809, study PRJNA352737) | marine metagenome | biome: ENVO:00000447; feature: ENVO:00000209|ENVO:00000569|ENVO:01000036; material: ENVO:00002151; isolation source: viral sequences binned using virsorter ... | reverse complement strand
TGAGTTGTTAGTTGCAGTCAGAGGTGTTTATAAGGACCTTGCTGATGACATGTCTGCTGTGTTGGCAAAGCCCCCTAAGAAACGTAGGGCAAAAAGAAAACCTTCTGCAGAGTCTGGTACTTCTGGTACTACTGCAGTAGGTGAGGTAGTACCTTCCCCAGCCCAGCCTAATGTTGCTGATATCAGAGCAGAGGCGAATATTGGGACAGAGGAACTTCCTAATCAGGAACAGACTATAAGAAGTCAACAGGTTGACCCTGAAGGTATGGGACAAGCTCTGGAAGGGTTACAGCAGACTTTGCACTCAACAGAGGTTACAAAACGACCAAGTACAGGAGCATATCAGGAATCTAGAACTCCTCCACAAAAACGTATTGACTAATGTTTTCGGAGATTAGTAAAAGAGATACAAAAGAACAATTACTCGTATCCAAATGGCTTACTGAAATAGGATTAGAGCATTCTTTGGAAGAAGAATTTCCTCCTTATTGGGCTGATGTTTATATTCATGACATCGGATTAGTCATTGAATTAGATGGTGCATTCCATTTAAAGAAACGGGATGCTAAGAGGGATAAGCACCTTTTAGAGGAGTATAAAGTTTCGACTTGGAGAGTAGATAATTCGTCGGTGACGGCACGGAATAAAGCAAACTTTATAAAAGAATTAATGGATAAGGTAGAGGAGAGAAGTAATGCCAAAAGTAAGTGACATGCTAAAAGCAAAGTCTAAGGCTGTAAATAAACACTGGGTAGAATCAGCCTTGGATTTTGTTCTATTGGAAGAGAATAAAAGAGAGTATGAGAAGCGTACTTATTTCAGACCTTCTTCTGCTCATTGGTGTCAGAGGTGTTTGTGGTATCAGATGATGGGATATCCACAGCCTCCAGAAGAACCATTGGGTTTAAGGAGATTGGGAATAGGTACTTCTTATCATGAGTTCATTCAAGAACGATTACAAAAAACTAATCTTGTAGAAGAGATTGAGTTGGAAGTTTTTAATGATGACCCTCCGATGAGAGGATTCGTTGATGGAATACTTGTACACCCCGAAACTAATGAAAAGTATGTTCTTGAATTAAAGAGTAGGAACGAAAATACAAGATATGCTCAAAAGACTATACTGCCTTCCAGTTCTCACTTAATACAGTGGAATCTTTATAGCCATATGTCAGGTATAGAAAAAGGTTTAATTTTTTATATTAATAAAGGAAATAACCAGTACCAGATATATGAAGTGGAGCAAAATGAATCTATTCTAGAGAACACTTTTGAAAAGTTTAGACTGGTATGGAATGCAATACAAAAGGGTGAACGAGTTCCTTATGTGGAATGTGAAGACAGATTTGACCCTTATAGAGAAGTATCTGAAAGAGATTGGTTTATAAATGGAGAATAATATACAAAATATAAGTAGTCCTGTATTGGGATTAACTGCAGAACTAACAGATAAATATGCTCATTTTCCTGAGCCTGTAGAACCTGAATGGGGACAGAATTTTTCTTTCCCTGTGGACGCTGAACAACTAAATGATACCGAGTTAGATACTTGGATGTTGAGATTAGGAGCATGGAGAGGATATGTATCTTCACTAGCTTCCAATCTTGAAGGTCAGTTAGCCGTTATTGAACCTGCTTTTGAAATGAAAGTGGGTGTAGTCATGTCTACTGTGGACCTTCCTTCTGATAGAAGGACTGTAAAGGAAATTGTACGTAGTTTAGCTATTATGGGTAATGCTGAACTAACGACACTATGGGATGAGATTCTTAAGTTAAAAGGTGAAATAAAAATTTTACAAAAAAAGTATGATTTTTATACTCAACAATTTGAAACTATTTCTCGTGTAGTATCGAGAAGGGGACAAGAAAGGGTGAGATTTTAAGAATTAGTGTCAAAAGTTATAGGAATTGATGTATCTACTAAAAAGATAGCCTGTATTCTCCTTGATGGAGATACGTGGAGAAATGTAGAATTCATCTCAAAGTCAAAAACTTGGGATTCAAGATTAGATGATTTGCAAGAGCAATTTTGGTTCTTTGTTCGTGACTTTGTTAAAGATGATGATATCCTGTTTATAGAGGATATTCCTTACGTTCAAAATGCTCAGGCATTAATTAGACTGGTTCATACACTGGCTATGTGTAGAACAGTGGCTAATGTTTTTAAACGTAAACATAGATACGTTAACAATTTAACTTGGAAATTAAAGGTAGTGGGTACTGGCAAAGCTTCTAAGGAAGATATAGTTGCTAAAGCCCAAGCACTGTATGGAGAAAAAGAGACCAAACATTTAACACAGGATTCTTTTGATGCTCTTTTGATAGCCACATATGGTAGAGGAATTATTAGGTATGAGCGATGGAGAAATTACGAAAGTATGAAAGAACATTATGAAGGAGTTATCAATGGTCTCGTCTAATTTAACTGATAGTGCAATAAGAATTTTAAAAGGAAGATATTTAGTAAAAGACGAGAACACGGGTGAAGTTACTGAAACTCCTTCGGACATGTTTCGGAGAGTTGCAAAAGCAATTGCTTCCAGAGAAAACTCTTCGGCAAATAAATCTAAGTATGAAGAAATATATTATGCAATGATGTGGAATTTGGATTTTATTCCAAACTCTCCCACACTGATGAATGCAGGAACAGGTGCTGGTACTTTAAGTGCTTGCTATGTTCTTCCTATTAAAGATTCTATGGATAGTATTATGACTGCTGCCTATGACCAAGCAATGGTTGAAAAGTACGGTGGTGGAGTTGGTTTTCCTTTGTCTAATATTCGTCCAGAAGGAACCCCTATTAAAACTACTCAGGGTAAAGCCTGTGGACCTATTAATGTTTTAAAAACACTTTCTCAGGTCGGCACTATGATTACTCAGGGTGGAAAAAGAGATGGGGCACATATGGCAATTATGTCTGTGTACCATCCTGATATTGAGAAATTCATTACCTGTAAAACTGTAGAAGGTGAAATCCATAATTTTAATATTTCTGTTGGTGCTGATAGCACTTTCATGCAAGCAGTTAAGGATGACTCTTTTTTACATTTAACTTGGCCTCTGGATAAGAATGCATATGAAGAACCACATTCTGATGAGGGTAAATGGGTTAAAGCTAGAGATATTTTTTCTAAGATAATTCATGGTGCATGGACAAACGGTGAGCCAGGAATGGTGTGGCTAGATAAGATAAATGAGGATAATGCTACACCTCATATAGGGGATATAGAAGCAACTAATCCCTGTGGAGAACAACCTCTTTTAGGTAATGAGTCGTGTAATCTTGGTTCTATTAACTTAGCTAATTTTGTAATTCATTCTCCTAGCGGTAAAGCAAAGTTCGATTCTTCCAGATTTAAAGATGTCATACAGTTTTCTGTTCGTTTCTTGGATAGTGTGGTAGATGCTAATACTCATCCTACTCAAGCTACCAGTGATATGAATGAGAGAACTCGTAAAATAGGGCTAGGTGTTATGGGTTGGGCTGACCTTCTTTATCAGTTAAATCTATCATATACCAGTGAAAAAGCTCTAAAACTAGCAGATGATATTGGAAACACTCTTCAAACCACTGCCGATAAATTCTCTGAGTCATTAGCTAAAGACCTTGGTAGTTTTACAGATTTTAAACAAAGTCCTCTTAGTAAAAATAATGGTGGAAAATGGTTTGCTATGAGAAATGCTTGGAGACTTTCTATAGCTCCTACTGGAACAATTGCAATGATTGCAGACACTTCCTCTAGTATTGAACCTCAGTTTGCTCTTACCTACACCAAGAAGAACCTTAGTGCAGCTTTGAAGAATGAAGAATTTATTTATGTAAATAAATATTTCTTAAAGGCTTTGGAGAATACAAATCTTATTGAATCTGAGAAAAAAGAAATTATAGATGGCTTGAGAAACGGAGAAAGTCTTCAGTCTATGACATATGAAGCTGAGGGTTTTGCTGACCTTCAAAAAATATTTTTAGTTACTGAAGATATTGCTCCCGAAGAACATGTAAAAATGCAAGCTGCTTTCCAAAAACATGTAGATAGTGGAATAAGTAAAACTATTAATCTTTCAAACGATGCAATTGAAGAAGATATTTCCGATGCATATACGTTGGCATGGGAGTTAGGATGCAAAGGAATCACTGTTTACAGGGCTGGTAGCAGAGAAAAAGAAGTGCTTATTGCAGGAGATGTTTCTGAAAGTGATTCTCCAGAAGTAGTAGACGAAGGGATTATAGATGAAGATTGGAAACGTCCTATAGAAATGTCTGGAGTTACTTCTAAAATCCAGACAGGTCATGGCAGTCTCTACGTTACTATGAATAAAGATGAGAATGAACAAATAAGAGAAGTAGTCGCTTGGACAGGTAAGTCAGGAGCCTGTGAACATGCGGCATCCGAAGCTTTTGGTAGACTTATATCTACTGCTATACAATATGGAGTTCCGATGTCTACTTTAGTAAAGCAGTTAAAAGGTATAGAATGTTGTCCACAATTTTGGAATGGTAAAAGAGTGTCTTCACCACCAGATGGAATAGCACAGATTTTAGAGAATACTTTTCACACTGCAACTGAGCCTATGACTACTCAGGAAGTTGCTTTGAAACCTAATGGAATTACTTCTAATTCCAAGAATCTATGTCAGGAATGCTCTACTTTATTAGTAGAACAAAGTGGATGTATGACATGTACCTCATGTGGATGGAGTAAGTGTGGCTAATAACTTTAAAATAGAATTAGCACGTAACCCGCAGGAATGGGCTAAGGGTCTTTCAGGAAGAAGTCAGCTTGCTGAGAGTCATGGTTTATTTTTTGTGTATCCTTCCTCAGAACCACGTTCTTTTTGGATGAAGGGTATGGTATTTCCTATAGATATTATCTATATAAACGAAGACGAAATGGTGGTTAAGGTGGAAAGAAATGTTCCTCCTATGGAAGAACATGATGATTTGAGGTTTTACCCCAGCGGATTACCTATTAAGTATGCGTTGGAGGTAAATGCAGGAGAATCTTCTAATATAAAGACTGGAGACTCCTGTAAACTTAACTTTAATAATGATATAAGTAGGTATATTCTGACTTTTAATTAATATAATACAAATAAAGAAGGAGACTTGTAGTGGGAGAACTGCGAACCATTCCCATCACTGTGCCAAAAAGTGATTGCAAATCTCTTCTTAACAGCTTGTATTGTACGATTGAATCTATAGATTACCCGAATACTGCGGTATTCTCAGAATGTTTAAAGCTTCTTGTTCAAAGTTACCTGAGGGGCAGAGGGGTGCGTTTGGACGGGATTAATCAACAAAAAGACAAGGAGCATTACGTTTTATATTTAGCAGATGTGTTGTGGGACATGGCGGTAGATAATGCTGAGTATGATTGGTTTATACGGTGGATTGTAAAGTTAGAGAAAGTAGTTAAAGAACGAGAGGTGTTACCGTGACAGTGTATTGTAATATTAAAGAGTGTGTGAACAACGAGGAATTGACTGACCCCCATCAACGTATTCGCAACAGAAGCTATGTTCCAATAGGTAATTCGGGACAGTATACAGGCAAATGTAGTTTACCTGTATTTAATGTGAAGGCTACAACCGTACACACATTTCAGACCAAACATATAATTCCAGAGTGTGCTAACTATTCTGAAAGCACGGATTCTAATATAGAAAAATCAGAATTTTCTTCTTGTAATGAAAAAAGATGCCTTCATTTCCATGAAGAAAAAGGGTGTGTTGCTACTCCAGATTTATATGTAGATTGGATTACTGTGGTTAATCTGGGAGATAAGACGAGATATCCTAAATGTAATTCATTTTCTAATAGAGGAATATCAGGTCATATTGATTGGAGTAAAAGTGGTATACGATAGTAATTTACATAACAATAAATTATTGTTATAATTTTGACATTATGTTTGGTAAGTTTTCAATCATAAAAGATGAAGAAGGACCTCAGTTAGCTCTCGTATCTCCTTCACCTATAGTCGTTTTTGACGATGTAGAGGAGTTGCGAAGATGGTTAAATGAGTTAATTGGTCTACTTGATGAGTTAGAGAATGAAAGCGTAAAGTCTTCTTCTAAGCCTTTGAAGGCTACGTATGCTGCACAGGTGATAAAAGAATGGCAGAACCTCTTACAAAAGACGCAAAAAAGCAATGGAACAGAGAAGTAAGGAATAGTGCAAGGGACCTTTACCTTACAGGCAACAGTGTTAACGAAATAGCACTGGAGCTAGAAGTTCCAGTTCCTACTGTCCGTTACTGGCAGAATAAAGATAATTGGACTGATTCTAAGAAAAGTCTTGAATTATCTACTAATGATTCCACATTAGATGAAATAGCTGACACCCTTACTCGCTCACGCAGTGAGGCAATGAAAGATTATATACGTATACAAGATGTAGCTAAAGACGGTATCTATGACGATGAGCTAAGGTTCAGAGATAAGAAACAGGCTGTAGATGCTCTTGCTATAGGATTAAAAGGTGAACGTGAATTACTTAATCAAAATGTATCAATGCAATTGATTTTAGAGGTAGCTAAAGTACTAGATGAAGAACTACAAGACCCCTTCCTCCGACAACGCATCGGTAACAAGCTTGCTGCAATCGGACAACTCTACGCCTCCGACTAACAACACAGTAAAGACTGCTATAGATGCACTTTCAGGTGTTCTCCTAGGGAACACTAATATCACCACGGTTGAGGAACAGTTCAAGGGTAAGGTAGATGAAAATAAGGATTCTATCTTTCAGGAAGAACCAGTAGACATTGAAACCTTTCTTTATCACCCTGAGTATCTTGGTTTAAATATAACTTTATCTAAACCTCAGTTAGAGTTTGTGGATAGCATGTCCCGAATTTTTGATACTCCTATGTTTACTGAAGGAGTACTTCAATGTGGACAAGGGTCAGGTAAAGACACTTGTTCAGTATTTATTAATTTGAGGATTGTTTATCTCTTATGGTGCCTTAAGTCACCTCAAACTTTCTTTAAGATGGCTACTAATTCGTTTATAGACCTTATAAACGTAGCTCCTACTTCTGATATAGCAAGAAATATTTATTTTGCTACCCTAACTAACATAGTTAAGGACTCACCTCTCTTTCAAAATAAGATAGATTCCAATGTTACCTCCGCTGTTATCAACTTTCCTAAGAATATAAGGCTTATAAGCGGTAACTCAGAGAATGAATCTTGGCAGGGTTACACTCCAATACTGATTATATTGGATGAGATTGACGCTTTTAAAAGCGAACTAGAACTTCAAAGAAGTAAAAGCCTTCGTTCTGAGGGTGCTGAAGGTGTGTATGCTACAGCCAAGTCGCTGGTTCAATCACGTTTTCCAGGTATAGGTAAGATTGTTTCACTTTCTTGGCCTCGCTTTAAAGGTTCTTTTATACAAAGAAGATTTGCTGCTGGAAAATTAGAAGAACGAACTTATGTTGCAGCAAAGGAAGATGGTGACCCTTACTGTACTTGGGAATTTAACCCTACTAAAAGTAAAGATGATTTTGCAGATTTTTATGTAACTGACCCTATTCTGGCTCAAGCTAGATTTGAATGTAATCCTCCTTACGCAAGGGATGCTTTTATCAAGGACCCTGTACCTGTACTAAGGGCTTTTGATGCTGATATTGATGAAGCAGATGTGATTACCCATGCTGCATTAAAACCTATTAGAAGTGAATATAATTTAGAGTCAGGTATCAAGTATTACATTCATGTAGACCTAGGTCAGAAACATTCTAATGCTGCTCTTGGCATAGCACATAAAGATAAAGATATGGTGGTAATAGACCTATTAAAGGTATGGGAACCTGAACCAGACCATGATATTGAGTTAAAAGATATTCAAAACTTTATTGTTAAATTAAAAGACCGTGGCTTTAAGTTGATGGAAGTAACTTATGACAAATTTCAGTCATTAGATTCCATTCAACAGTTACAGAATATGAATATAAATGCTAAGTATAAGAGTGTTTCCAGAACGGCAGAAGCCTACGATACTTTTAAAGATTTACTTTATCAAGAAAAAATTGATGGATATTTTGATTCGGCTCTTATAGACGAAGTCCTAGGACTTGAAAGAGTTATGGGAGACCGAATAGATGCCAGACCTGGATTTAAAAAAGACAGGGCAGATGCAATAGTAGGAGCCGTTCACGGAGCCGTTCAGGGACAAGGTACTACCCGATTACTGAAGAATCTTGGGAACATACAAGATGTATTTGGTAACTCTAGTCCTAGTAGAAGTGATAGACTAAGTGGTAATGCTCAAGAACATAAAGAGTTTGAGCAAAAGAAAGAAGAGATAATGGCTCAATTAGAGCCTACTACTTCTAACTCTTCTTTAAATTATTTTGATAGATGTGATAATTGTGGAAGAACGGGTGGTATTGAATTCAGTTATCAGAGTGTACGAGTCTCTTTAGAAGAGGACGCTGATAGGAAGAGGTGTCTGGTTTGCACTTCGTCTTGGAGTAAAATAGATAAACGTTGGCTTGTTCTGTCAGAACCAGATGATGTAGAACTGGCTAAGTTTGGAGGTACTTGGTAATGGGATGGATGGATAACCTCGCCAATACGTTATCAGGAAGAACAGAAACTTCACTGGAACGCACCACTCCTGTAAATGAGGAGTATGACCAACGTCTTGCGATGTTGGATAGTTTTGTTAAACAACAGTCTCCAGGAACAAATAATGCTCCTGATGGTTCTGTTAGTGAGAAGATGTCACCTGTTGGACTGGATGCAATCATTCAGGACTGGGTTAGACAGCAATTTATTTATCGCAGGTCTATTCTTCAAGACTTGTACATCATGGCTTTTCAGGTCACTGAGATTCGTTCTGCCCTTCTTTCTATTAAGAGAGAGGTTTTCCGTAAAGGATTTGGTGAATGGGTACAGAAATTTGTAAGGTCGTGTCCTAACTGTGAGAAAAAATATGATGAATCTGGTGAAGGTTGTGATGAGTGTTTCGATTATGAATATGTAACTGAGTATAGATACACCGAAACAGGAGACCATTCAGCATACAGAACTAAGAAATGGAAGAGAGATGAAAATGGAAACAAGATTCCTACTCAGACTCGTATGCCTGACCTTACACAACAGAATCGATTTGACACTTTCTTAGAAGACGCTAATACATTCCATCAACCATTACTTAATGTATTGATGGAGTTCTTTGATGATGTGATGATAGCGGACGATGGGTTCTTACTTATTAACAAGGAATATGAACTTGACAGGGATAGTGGTGAAATTTTTGTAAAAGATGTATTTGAGATAACTCGATTACATCCTGCCTTGGTTGAGTTTGATATAGACCGTAAAGATGGATTACCTGAAAGAAGCCATTACATTTGTCTCCTTCATCGAAATGAGCAGATTAACACAGGTCCAGGTGGATGTGCTGCTGTTGCTGATGATGGTATGACATGTGGGGCAGAATTATATCCAGCCCTCTACAGATACTACTGGAGAGGTCGTTACAGGTATTACACAAGGGATGAGATATTCCATGCCAGTTTCTTTGCTCCGTCAAAGACATACGGATACTCTCCTGTATTAACAATTTTTGAAAAGATTTTAACTTTAACTGGGTTAGACAGAACTTACTACAGGTATTTCTATGAAAGACGTATCCCACCTGGAGTTGTAATTTCTTATACAGATGACCCAGAGTCCTTGGAAACAGAGATTGAACGTATCAAGATGCAGATGCTTCAAGACCCTAATACTTTCCCATGGATTGCGGCAGCATCTAAAAGTAACAGAGGACGTACTGACCATATTAGATTGGGATACACGTTTGAAGAACTAGACATTCTGTCAGTAAGACAGGAAATTAGAGAACGAATTGCCATGCTTTGGGGTGTTACTCCAATGTATCAGGGAGATTCCAGTAGTGTAGGTGGGTTAACTCGTGAGACTGCTCAAACTTCTATGTTTGAGAACCTAGTTGAATCATATCAAAATATAATAAACCGTGGTGTTATTCCGTTTATTCTTAAGTCATTAGGTATTACTGACTGGGAAATCCAACTTACGCCTCCATTAGAGAGGACTGAGGAAGATAAGTTAAGGTTGGATAAGCAACGGATTGAGAATGCTCAGGCAATGATTAATCTTGGTTACACACCAGTTAAAACTAAGGGTGTGGATATCAAGTTTACCTATGAGAAGGCTCCTCAGCCTCCAATGGGTATGCCAGGAATGGACCCAATGGGAGGAGCAATGGGAATGCCCCCACCGCCTATGGGACCTGAGGCAGGAGGAATGCCACCAGCACCTCCTCCAGCAGGACCACCAGCAGGAGGTATGCCTCCACCACCACCCCCAGGATAGGAGAGTAAATTATGTCTATGGGACCTAGCTATCAATTTCCAGTAGTAATAACAAATGTTGTTGACGGAGATACGGTTGATGCCCGAATTGATATCGGGTTTAAAATCGTGTATGAAGAACGTATCAGACTTCTTGGACTAGATACTCCAGAGTCAAGAACATCCAATAAAAAAGAAAAAGTATTAGGCTTAGCGGCTAAATACAGAATCAAAGAACTGATAGCTCAAGCCAATACGCTTCCCAAGAGACGTGGTAAAAAGGATGTAATTCTTAAAACTTCCAAAGATGGTAAAGGTAAGTTTGGTAGAATATTAGGTGAGATATGGATTAATGCTAATACTGGTGAAGGTATTAATGTTAATCAGACTCTTATAGATGAAGGACATGCCCGTTGGTACATGGGTGGTTCTAAAGATGAGATGGGCGAATGGACTGTAGATGCAGACTGTTCCCATAACTGTAATGGAAAAAAGATGACCAGAGGTCGTAAGTGCGATGGTACTTGGACTAAATGGACACCTAGTGGATATGTTCCACATGATGAAGATGTAGGAATTTAATTTATGACTTTTAGTAAACAACAAGGTACCAGTAGAGCGTTTATGGTGGAAGATGATGCACCTAAACGTAGAAAATTTACTCGTAAAACTACGAATAAAACTGGACAAGACGGAGGACACACAGGTGATACAGGACTACTTTATGATGATAGTTTGTATCTTCAGGATGAAATAAGTAATACCTTAGACTCAATCATCAAATCCTTAGAAGGAGAGAAGATAGCTTCTTCTGAGGTACATGATGCATATCATGCGATTAACGATTATTTAGGTAAAGAAGAAAAGTTCCCCAGAGTAGGATGTATGCCAGGGTATCATGACCATCCTGGTACCAAAGGGTGTCATCCTATATCTAAGCCCCATAGGGGTGAAGTAATAACTAACATGGGAGGTTCAGCGGCTTATGAACGTGTTCATCCGCAAGCAACTCCTAACAGTTATGGTAGTTAGCTATTATTTATGGTAAAATTTTTTAATCATTAATGGTCAGTATAGGTAGGAATAATATGCCTGATAAAACACCATCTGAATTACTTAAAGCTATTGATTCCATGATAGAGAAGCAGGATGACTCAACGTCAACTGCTGCTCCAACTCCTGAATCTGCTGCCTCTTCTAATAAAAAGAAGACTAATCAGACTCAGGCGTATAGAAATGCTTCTGCTCAACAGCAACCTGTTGCTCAGCAGACTCCTCAGCAAGGTCAGCAATTAGAAATGGACCTTGGTCAACAAGCACAAACTCAGCAACAACCGACTCCTGCTCCTGTCAATGCACAACAGGCACAGACTCCTGCTCCTATAAATCCTGCTACAGGCAAAACTTTTGATGAAGGTGCAGCAGAAGGACAACGAAA
>VTLG01017131.1_pt1 | contig 11768 bp, 28 predicted proteins | sample 4694571 | NCBI WGS metagenome assembly VTLG01 (sample SAMN12604809, study PRJNA352737) | marine metagenome | biome: ENVO:00000447; feature: ENVO:00000209|ENVO:00000569|ENVO:01000036; material: ENVO:00002151; isolation source: viral sequences binned using virsorter ... | reverse complement strand
AATTGATACAGGAGGATTAGCATACTTACATGCATAAGCCAACGCATCTATGGTATCATCATGTCCCATTCTTGGTCCAAATGTAAGAATTTCTCGCTGTAAATCATAATGATTTTTTTTGATATAGACGCTACCAATAGCGAATCGCTGCGCTAACACTTCTTGGATTCTATCCCTTTTGCTCATTCTATTTCCAGGCTTTTCTTCTTTCCATTTAACTGAAAAATCATTTAACCGTCTCATTTCTGATATTAAAGATTGAAAAACAGGTTTTGACATTGATGTATCTTCAATACAAAACAAAGTAGGTTTATATATTTTATTATAATCAAAGATATGATCTACGATTCCTTTTTTATTGTATCCTGGTATAGCAAGTACGGGAAGAGAACGATTACGAATATAATCAAGGACATATACGCTATTGCTATCATCAACAGCAACAACGATGATAACGCTAAAATCAGTATCACGACGCACACTGTCCGTAGCTGGATCCACGCCTGCAAAAATATTGACAGGCCTTTGCTCACCTTGTTCATCGATAATATATTGCATATCCGTATCTTCATCATAAAAATATTTACCATCCCAGAATTTTATATGATCTCTAGTAAATATAGCATCTTCTGCACTCTGTACTTCCATCATATATTCTTGATAAAACTTTTGTGGCTGTCCTGAGTCTACATAGAACTTCTTCTTTCTCTCCATCTCCTTATGACCGAACCAAGATGGCCATAAAGGATTACCATCATCCATTAATGCTTTATATGTTATTACTTTCCAACTAAAGTCTTTCCCTTCTTTTTTAGACTGGTCGTAATTAATAAGTATGTTATTAATGAATGAATCATAATGTACGGGCGTACCATTAATCCGAAGGCGGCCAGTACCAGGCTCAAGGGCAGGAAATACAACAGCTGTAACAAGATTAGAAATTTTAGACCTAGATTCAGGTGTGATGGTATTATTTTCATCTTCAAAGTCATCCAAGATGATAAGATCGTATCTTTTGTGAAGCTTAGCCCCTCCACGTATCCCCGAAAGGTTCGACTTAGATATAAGTTTGCTACCGTTTGTAAGTTCGATGTCATCTTCTGTCCATTTCCTCCCTTTTAAATTACCAAAATAATAAGTAAATTTATCATTAAATTCCAAGTGATATTTAATATAATCAAGATTTGGTACAGATATTTTACTTGAAGCAGCTACCCAACCATAGAATAAAGGATCTTTGGTAAATACAAAGTCATGGAGTATACTACATTTAGTAAGAACCGTTTTACCATGTCCCCTAGGTAATATAACAGCAAGTTGTCTAATCTTCTCATTTGCTAGTGCATCACACACTTCATAATGGAAGAATGGAGACTCAGAACGCATAAAATCATCAGGTAAGAATAACTTACCAAAAGCTACTAAATCATTTTTAGCAAGTAATAAAGCTTCTTCCTCTGCTGATACATTATGTTTATTAATATTTGCCATCAGCACTTCTTCCCTTTTTCATTCTCTTATAATTCTTAACAGCTACACGTCTTTTTTTCTTCGCCTGCTTACGTTCTTTTGCTTTTCTATTAGGCATTATTTATTAAATTGTCTATCAATCAATTCAAAAATTTTATTAAGAAAAGGCGTAGCCGATGAATCTGTCTCTTTTTCAAGAAAAGGACTAGCTAGTTTTGTTGCATCAAGAGCTTTGTCCTCAGATTCGTAACCTTCATAGTATTCCATTAAGTTTTCACCTGTTAATTTATTTATTCCCATTATATCTAATAATTCATTCTCTATATTAACAGATTCTCCACGCTGGTATGTCGCTATATGTTCTGATAGTCTGTCCGTAGATATTGATACGGGTTTTTCGTCAGATCCAAGTTGCTCATTAGAATACAGCATTGCAGCAATTTCCTCTTCTGGACTGCCATAGCCACCTCGACTTGGAAGTGTAGTTTGCCATAGACCATAGGGTGCATTTATAGTTACCTCTGGAAAATTCCCTTGTATAGCTTGTGCAAAATTAATTGGCCCAGAGCTTCTATCGTTTACAAAAGCTCCTTCAGGGAAAGTTTCAGATATTTCAAATCTTCTATCTTGCAAAAGGAAGTCATTAAGTATTTTCTTCATATTAAAAGACTCATCAAATCCTTCGTATGTAGCTCGATGGAATGCACTTATTCCACTAGGACCAGAATAACCTCTTTCAGATTCTGTTAAAAATTGTTCTATACCTGATTCTGCAGCATTATTCATTACATCAAAAATATAACCTCTAATTTGATCTGGGTCAGCATTTTCAAGAATCTTATCAGCATATTCACCTCTATTTATATCACATTTACCTGTATCGCATGCCGCCATAAATATTTCATTGGTAAAATTAGCCCCTCTATCTCTCACCCTAGCACTCAATTCACTCCATTCTCTATGATTTATACCAAACATTATATTTTCCATTCCTCCTGAATGACCCATAAATACTACCTTTCCATCAGGGTCTTTAGAGATATGAACTAAAAAATCTTCCATTTCATCTTGCCCATAAACAGGACTATATACTACATTATATCCTGCTTTTTCAAACATTCTAGTAGCTTTTCTTCCCTCTCCTTCAAAATAACTATCTCGTGGATAGATTTTAGATAGAATTTTTTTATTTAATCCAAATTGATTTGATAGATTCTTCAAACCTTCAAAATTAGTATCCATTTTATAAGGCAAAGCATTATCGTAAAATGTTTGAAAATTCTCAGCTATAGTCTGATAACTTAATTCATCTCCACGAGTTTCTCTCATATTTTGATATGAATCAGCCCAATATATTACATCTTGCTGATTCTTTCCAAATAAGTTTAAGAATTGTTCGTCTCCCTCTTTACCCTTAATATTAATTTTATTACTTATTTTATCTAAATGACTTATTATATCCTCTGGATTAGTACTTCCAACAATGCCCTCTACAAGATCTTTAAAACTGTCACTAAAAACATGCTTATCTAAAATAGAACCCTTTAAAATTCTATCATAATAAGTACCCATTGTGAAGTCTGGGATAGATTCACCATATTTTCCAGATTCCGCAGCTATATATATAGTAGGTTTGTTATTATTTGCCATCAATTTCCTTTGGTCTTTTTACCTCGTCTAATAAATCTTCACTAAAACCTTTAAATACAGCTCCTGATATCTGAGTGACCTTAGTGGAATTTTTATCCTTAATATCCATTACATCTCCAAGTTCTATAAGTGCTTTTAATCTATTAGACTCAGATTGTCCAAGTTCTACCATATCCTTCATATTTTGGACATACCATTCTTCATTTACTGCCAATTTCTTCAATATTGGCTTCATTTCTTCTTTCATAGCTTTCTGTACCCTCTCTGTTTTTACTAACTTTGCCGATTTTTGATGGGCATATCTCTCATTCTTAGTAGGATAAGCATCTAAATATGCGTTTTTAGGGCTCATACCTTTTGCCAAATTTAATACAAATAGAGATTCTATCCCACTTAATTCCTTTCTATCGATAAGGATATCGTCTGATTTATTATTACCTCCAAAGGAGTATATATTGTTTCTTCTAGATGTATCCATCTTAGCTGTTTTACTTGTTGGGAAGGTTCCTGTGCAGGTGCCCACGTAATACCTTACTCTATTGCGGCCCATAGAAGCTTGCATCTTACCCTTACGAAGGATCTGTATATAACACTCATCATCGGTCTTCACCCAGTCCCCCACTTCAGCATTCTTCCAGCTATCTACTACATGAAGACTCTCTGGAAGTTCTTCCTGATTGTCATATACAATATGGTTTATTGAATTGACTCTATATTCTCTCATATAAGTGTTTACCCATGCCAATGGGTAAATTATGCGATGCCAATATCTCTGACACCCTCTAGAAGACTTTTAGCTTCAACATCCATGAAATCCGTCAACTCCATACCATCTACTTCTAAACAATCTTCATGAAACGTCATTGTTTCTTTGATATCTGCAATCTCATTACGATTGTTTATCTTGATGATTAATTTATAAGTCTTCATGAGGTCTCCATTTTAATTAAACTTAACTAGACTAGTTTACTAGTTTTATATTTTAAAATCAATAGTTTTTTTATTGCTGTAAGTACTTATAAATACTAGACTTATGACTTTTCAGTTTTTTCGGTTTTTGCTGGAGCATCAGATCCTAACTTCTTTTCAGCCTCTTTCTGCTTTTTGTCTAAATACTTAGTGAATTTCTTATCTTGTTTATTGTACTCCACATAAGACTTCAAGTAGTATCCTAAAGTAGATATTAGATGATCTAGCTCTTGGAACTTCTGTGTCATCTTAGCATTTAAGAAATCCATATATGCTACTATCTGTTTATTGGTAAGTTTCTCTTTATTGTTACGTTTAGTCATTATACTCTCCCTGTTAATTACTATAATATAATGCAAGACGTTTAAAAATTATAGCATTTTAGTGTTTGGTCTTTTATTAGTATACGCCCCTATCGGGTCGGATTTTCAAAAGTGAAAATTGGTTAAATTTGAATTGAATTAATTTGAATTATTTATGGTATTAATTAAATAAAATAAGGAGACATAATGGTAATAGATAAACAATATTTTATCAATCTGATTAACAAGGCTACTGATGATTGTATGAAGTCTGAGGCTACTGCACCTGTGCGTGGTGGCTGGGATCCTGTATTTAGAAAGAAGATAGATAGTAAGATGCAGGTAAGTAGAGCTTGGAGTAATACAGTGAGAAGTATTATTGAGAAGGCTAAGTTCTATGGATTTGACTTAAGTAAAGAGTTCAGTGCTAAAGCATTGGATGAAGAGTAGGCCTTCGGGTCTACTTAATCTACTATAAGTCACTACAATAGTCTATGTATTGGCAGTTTTAGGTAGTATATGTAGTAGTTTCCTGCCTATTCATGTTCCTAACTGGGACATTATGATGGAGGAAGTAGTCATATGTTTGGATGATGATGGTTCTTACACGGTGTGTGTGCATGTGATTAATTATAATAAACTTATAGCAAACTTATAGGTTAAGGGAGTAGATAATGAACAAGCGTAAATTATACATTGACAGTGTTAAAGAGATGAGAGAATTTTGGAAAGGTTACAAAGATTTTAAGGGTAGAATAAAAAGATTTGAAGATACATGTTGGTACACTAAAAGGAGTAGATAATGAATTATGAAGACAATGTCAAAGAAGTATTAAAGACTTTCCTGTTAAAAGAATATAATGCTATAGATGATAAAGACTTGGTAGAATTATTATCAAATCAATCTGATAAAGTTAAACTAATTAGAGATCATTTACCTACAATAGGGTTGATATGGGTTCCTAAAATTGAATCAGTGATATATTCTTTATTAAATGATTTAAATATAACAAGTTACACATTAGAAGGTGATGTAATGAAAGATCCCTATAAAACAAAGGAGTAGATATGATAACATTAATAATAATAGTAATACTTGAATCAATATTATTAGCATGGATGATTAAGAAGAGGAAGACATTTAAAGAGTTAGCTAGTACTTGGAGAGCTGATTACTTCACATTAAAACAATCGTATGATAAGGAGTTAAACAAATGATAGACACAATTTATGATGTATTGTATATCTTACGGTCAACTGCTGAGATATCATTGTATTTAGTAGGTATAAGTGCTTTAAAAGTATACATGAGGAGGGATTAGAATGGTAATATCATTAATATTAGGCATAATTATATGTATGGTTCTAGGGTTTAGTGCTATCAATAGAATAGGTAGAGATATCCATCATGATAGTCGTCCTGGCTCATATTATTACGAAAGTCATAAGAAAAAGAAATAATTGCTGAGAGGCGGAAAGTCGCGACTGGCCCGTCCATAGGAGTTACCTTGAGTTGATGACAATTAATGTTATAAGCTTGCTTATTAAATATTATGAATCATGCTGTATACAGGGTGATTTGAGATTCAAGGTAGCTACCTAGAACATTAATTAACATAAGGAGAAGACCATGAATGAAGAGTATTTAAATGAGATAAAACAGATGGGTGAAGAGGTAGAGGTAGTAGTTAAGAGGGTGATTAAACTTGAGACATTATTATCATCGCACTCATCAAGAATAGAAGATCTAGAACATCGCAATAAGAAGGTAGAAAGAGAATTAAATAGTATGATTGTTAAGTATTATGAAGAAGATACATCATCAAATGAGAAGGAGGCAGCATGGACAGATGTATAATACTATTGTTATTATCTCTAACATTTAGTAAGAATATTACTGAAGGCATTGAAGAGGCATATGATGAGGTAAAATCACTATATCCTAAGGAACATGGTATAATATATTTCTTACACGATCAATTTGAAGACATACCATACTATTTAAACTGGTGTGATGATGATTATTGTAAAAGAAATAATATAATAGATACTTATACTATGAAATCATTAGGAGATAGCAAACAAATAGATAGAGTGCCTGAAGTATTCTTAAAAGATTGGGTTAGTGACAATAAAAGATATAAAGATGGGAGTAGGAGTTTCCGCACATTTGGCTGGTGCAGCGAATATGAAATGTCGTTTTGTACATTACTCAGTTTATTAGGCTATAAATGTAAGATATATCAGATAGGTAATCATGTAACAACAAAAGTATGGTTAGATGACTATATTCTTGATATAGATAATACATACTATTTCATGAAGATTAAGAGACATCAAAAAGACTATGATAGATGGATTATTGACTATGGAAAAGGAGATGAAAAACAGTGGTATAATGAGAGTGTTAAAGAGTCTATAGATATAGTTAAAAATATTGGTGTTGATAATCAATTTGTAGATAGAATGATACATAAAGTCAAACATAACTGAGGAAGAAACTTCGTGCGGTCTACTCCATAACACGAACAGGGGAGGTACTTAAATCTATATGCCTTAGTGTCTCCCCTAACATTAAAGGAGAAAAATAATGATAGCAATAGGTAATGGAGAGTCTTGTCCATTCTGTAAGGGTAAGAAAAAGTTTGTAAGTAATGAAGATAATGATTTCTTAAAACATATGACAGTAAGACATCATAAAGAATTAGAGAAGTATTTATTTAGTGATAACAATATAGGAATATAAGGAGAGAAGATATGAATCCATATGCAGATATAAGAAAGGTACCACTAGACTACCAAGGTGTACAATCTAGTGCATATTCAGTACAAACACATGATTTAAACAAGGAAGATCGATTAGAATGGAAGGAAGTAGGTACAGTAAGTAATAACTATCTATTAGTACCAAATAATGATGTAGTAGATATGGCAGTAAGTATAGTTGACAAGTCTGGAATAGATTTTGAAGAAGATAAAGTATACTTCGATGGTAAGAGATTTGTAATAAGCTATATTGCTAAAGATAATCCTTTAGGAGAGGTAGTAGTAGGAGATGATATAGCTTTAGGATTTCAGATGTGGAATAGTTATGATGGAAGTACATCTCTAGGCTTTAGAATGATGCTATACAGGCTAGAATGCTTAAATGGTATGATGAGTCATGTTAACCTAAATAAGTATAGATTTAGACATAATATAGACAGTGATAACTGGCAAGAAGAATTAGAAACTGTATCACATACATTGAAAGCAGCATCTAAAGGTGATAACAATAATGTCTTTGATATTATGAAGAGATTTAGTAATTTAAACGCCTCTCATATTACTATGGGAGAACTCCAAGAAATACGTAACGATCATATAAAAGATATACCTACTCAATTATGGGGAGCTGTAATGGATAGATTTGTCAATAAACCTGTATATAATGGGTGGAATCTATTAAACGCAGCAACAGATGAATTATGGCACAAAGAGAAGCCAACAGTTGCATCATATAATCATAATGCTACAATAGTAGATGGATTATGTAATTGGGTGCAAGCATAAACTTATGACCAACCTGAAAGATCTGCTCTATAAGGCTAAGTACCTGCTTTGTTCAGGAGATGCTAACGAGAATCCGAGTAAGGGTAAGGTCTAATGTACCTGGTATTTAGGTGAGCACTCAAGGCTAGAGCTAACACATGTATACTATGTAGGTACGGGGACGACATGCAGATCACTCAGTAGCCCATGAAATAACTGATGGTTCGTCCCAAAGAATTAGGTGTTGTATGGCGTAAAATAAGCTTGTTTGTCTGCAGGTCGACCGTTAAAGATAACATAAAGGTAACAGTTATTAACAAGCTTCCAGATATGGTTATAACAACTTAATGAGAGTAAATCAATTGCCGAGCCAAACTCTCGCCTATAAATTAAAAGGAGTAGATATGATACAAAAATCGCTAGAACAACATATTAGATGTAAATGTGGTAAAGAATATGGAGTTATAAAGTTTAGAAAAGAAACTAAATGTAAAAGATGTCAAACTCTTGTATTTGCCAGAGGAGAGGTAGGTAATAGAAAATAAAAGGGGATAATATGAAAGTAACTAGTTGCTGTGGATATGAATTGATGTATAAAGGAGTAGGAGAGGACGAGTATGAATTATGGGAGTTTTGTGGTATGTGCTTAAAATATAATTGGGAAGAGATAGAATTAGAAGAATATGATAAAAAGGAGAAAAATAATGATAACATGTAGAGGATGTAATATGTCGTATGATGATGCGCAAAATAAGTATCCAGATACAGATAATAGAAAGTATTTCTTCGAGACTATGTATGGAGACTATCGATGTCAGAATGAAGAATGTGTTTGGAGCTATATTATGGAACATAACCAATATAATGGAGAAGAATAATGGAGAAACTGCATAAAGACTTAAAGAGAATAGTAATGATGTATTGGCAAGAAGAAAAGACTCATTGGGAATCATTAGATAACCCAGAAGATCATATATTCTTAGCATTGAACAGTGTTAAAAACTATTTAATAGGAGAGGCAAATGAAGAAAATAATGATTAAATATACCTTAGAAATACCTGAAGATAGACTAGATAAATACTGTAAAATATCTCAAATGGGTAGGAATGCTGCAACAGTAGAGTTTAAAGCATTAGCTGAAGTACATGGAAGGACAGCAGTATATGAATATATAGAAGATACAATAACTGATTATAAGGAGAGTAGATGAAAATAATGTTAAGAAATAGCCAGAAATCTCATATTAATATTCCAAAAGAAATATGGAAAGATGAGCTAGGATGGAAAATATCTCAACTTGTTAATATAAAAACAGAAAATGGCAAGGTAATAATAGAGGAGATAAAATGAAAGAAATATTGATTAAATATACAACAGAGATACCTATAGAATATTTTGATAAGTTTTGTAAGCAAACAGCTGTAGGTAAAAAAGATGCTGTAACATATTTAAGAGAATCTGCTATTAAAGCAGGTGAAAAAGAGATAGATAGAGTGTTAATGTCATTAGATACATTTAATAAATAAAGGAGAATAGATATGCCTAATTGGTGCTATAATAACTTAAAAGTAGAAGCAGAAGCTACTTGGACAAAAGACGAGAAAAAACACAGTAAAGATCAAAAATTGCAAGAGAAGGAATTAAAGAAGTTTATAGAAGAGAACTTTAATGGTAATACATTAACATTTGATGGCACTGTTCCTATGCCTAAATCTTTAAATATAACATCTGGTAGTAATGTTGATCAAGCTATATCATATCTTAATGCTAAACAGAAAAAATATACTGAATTAGATAAAATAATAGATTATCAATGGACTGCTAAAGAATGCAAGTTTAAAGAGAAAGATAGTATGGCTGTAAAAAGAAAGAAAACTTTAAAATACTTAGAATCTGTAGTTACACAACAAAGTCTAAAAGAAGGACAAATGGCTCTTGATAATATAAAGAAATATGGTTGCAAAGATTGGTATAATTGGAGGATAAGTAATTGGGGAACTAAGTGGGATGCATCAGAAGGTGGATTACATCAAAGTCTTCCTCATGAATTAGAAGCATCTTTTGATACAGCTTGGGCACCACCAATAGAGTGGCTTTATAAGGTTACTAAAAAGTATAAGAAACTAAAGTTTACTCTAGAATATACTGAAGAAGGTATGGGTTTTGAGGGAAAAGCTTATGCTAGAAACGGTGATGTTGTAGATAATAATATGAATATAGATTATCCAGATACTTTCTGGGATTAATAAATAAAATTATGAGAGCCAATAACTGGTCCTCTTGACTACGATAATCCTAATGTAGAGATGTTAAGTCTGAAAATACATTTACAGGATGCCCTGTCAGGGAAAATAAGTCCTGATTATAATGTAAAGCCTACGCAGGCGATAAGGATACCGAAAGGTATGTATTGTAAGAGTATTTGTAATAAGGCAAAGGAATATGTGAGGCTCTCATATAACTTAAAAGGGGAAGATTATGTCAGTAAAAGAAAGTAAGATATTATTAAAGAAAGAAACAGTAACAGTAAAAGAGGCTAATGTAACTATACAGAAGTTATTAGATACATTTACAACTGCTATGGGTAAGTGTTTAGATGAATACTATATATATATAGAGCAACCTTCATTACAAGTTGATAATTATGATAATGAAGTTTCTATAAGATTGGAAGAAAGTCGTTCATCTATTGACGATATAACCAGTGATGTAGAAGAGATATTTGAAGAGCTAATGGATAAATTGATTGAAGATGAAAATAGTAAACCTGAAGAACCTGAAGAAGAAGGTGAAAATGGCCAACTATAAAGGAGAAATAAAATGAGTATAATGCTTTGTGAAGAATGTGATAAGTTGATTGATACAGACTATGAAGAAATGTTTGAAAGTAAAAATTATGGAAAGATAATTTGTGATGATTGTAAAGACAATGAGGAGGAAAAATGAGTAAATTAAAAAATGAAATACATGACTGGTTAGAAGATTTCGGATATGATTTAGGTTATACTTGGAATGATCTTCCAGATTTAAGTGATATGGATAGAATAACAGAAAATAATGTTCAAATATGGGAATATAAAGGGGTAACAGAAAAGGAGTACTATAATGAGCAAAAAACAATCACCAGAACAGATAGCTAGATTTAATAAAGATGCATTAATAGCTAAATTACAACATCAAGTAGAAGAAGAACAGAGATTTAACGAATGGTTGAAGTATTTTAGTGGATATGTCTTTAGAGAACATAAAGATATCTATGACAAAGCTTCAAAGGCAGCATATGAATTACTTAAAATTAACTTACAAGGAGAAGAGGCAGATGGAAGACGCAAAGAAATACTGGCAGAAGAAAGCAAACAAACTGTTAGTGGGAAAAAAGATAGTAAAGGTACAATGGATGAACGATAAAGAAATAGAGGACATTGGTTGGCATTCAAGGCCAGTATGTATGCAATTAGATGATGGTACTTGGATATTTCCAATGGCCGATGATGAAGGAAATGATGGAGGGGCATTAGCTGTCGGAAATGATGAAACTTTACCTGTACTTTAGGGTAAAAATCCTTAGGTTTCTCGTCAAACATTTCTTACATTAAGAGGCCTAAAAATTCTATAAATAAACAATACACACTAGGAGAATAACAAATGAAAGTACTATACTTTGATTTGGAAAGAGGCTCTCAAACTCTGGGGTCTGATGATAATATTCAAACTATATTTGGATATCCTGTCCTCAGGCCTCAAACGTGGAGTCGATTTTCAAACATTATAGAACAGATCTATACAAAGGAAGAAACTAAAGAGATTAAAAAAGTAGGTGGATTAGAAATCACTGAAGAATCTTT
>VTLG01015408.1_pt1 | contig 11768 bp, 22 predicted proteins | sample 4694571 | NCBI WGS metagenome assembly VTLG01 (sample SAMN12604809, study PRJNA352737) | marine metagenome | biome: ENVO:00000447; feature: ENVO:00000209|ENVO:00000569|ENVO:01000036; material: ENVO:00002151; isolation source: viral sequences binned using virsorter ... | reverse complement strand
ACCTTACTTTGTTTGGTACATTCTTTGTGTTATTTTTAAAGGCTATATGAAGGTTAAATTCACCGATTTTCAGAGACTTAATGACCAAATGGATACTGCACTAAGGGATGTAGAAATAAAGGCATTTTGGAAAGGGTTAAGTTTTACTGATATGAATTATGATAAGAAAATATCTATTATAAAAGAGCATTACTTTTTATCTTATGAATCTGTAACAAGGATAATCTACAACAAATGAGTTTAATGAAAGGCACTGCTGGAGAACACTTAGTTTGCTTTGATGCATACTACCAGAACTACTCTGCAACTATTGTTAATGGTCAACTCCCATATGATATTGTTCTGGCTGATAATGGGAGAGTCTACAAAATACAAGTTAAAACATCCAGCACAACAACTACTGATGGGAGATCATTTCAGTATGTTTTAAAGTACACTAAAGATATGGCTCTTAAAGGTGGGTACAAGGCGAAGGATGTAGATATGTTTGCATTCGTTAATCCAGAGATGAGGAAGATTGCTTACATTCCATTTAAAAAGGTCTCTAATAACTGGAAGGTCACAATCCAAACTACGGACTATGACCTTCACTCACTTGATACTGCTTTAGATTATTTAAAGACTATTTAATTTTCCAGATTTCTTCATCTATGTCATATAGAATTAAAGTGTCTCTCATTTTGCAGTTTTCTTCTTTTAATGTATCAGTTTCTTTTAATTCAATAAAATAACCTAAACATTTTTTTGCTACTCCAGACATTGTTCTGTTACCATTCTCAATTCCAGAAATAATATCTTGTCTGGTATATCCTAACTTACCAGCCATTTGTTTTTGAGTTAGACCTAATTGCATTCTAACTTTTTTTAACATCATTCCCCAGTTATTCATTTATTCTCCTTCCCTATTTTAATAACATTATCTAATCGCTTTTCTTTTTCATCTTCTGACAACCCTTCCCAGTCGCTTGGGAAATCTAACAATCCAGTTGCATCAAACATTCTTTTTTTCCAATCGTTTTTTTCTTTCTTATTCTTACATAGGATATCACCAAATAAAGCTACCATTGATGTTGTTTTTAATATGTCTTTCATTTATTCTCCTTCTCTTATTTTTTTATATGCATCATCACTACTTATACCATACTTATCTTGAAACAACTTTTCATCTTCTTCCCACCATAGGTTCTTTTCTTTAAGACCATTTATGTGCAGTAGGATTAAATCTTTTAAGCTACTTGTATTAACTCTATCCACTTGTTCTCCTTTTATTAACTTTTTAAATTCACCACCAATACTACTATCATTTGCTATCATACTTAATATGTCCACTATTTAACCTCCTTTACAAAACCATCAAACCAACCATCACCTTCAGTTGAAGGGTCTTGACAATGCTTTTTTGCTTGTTCCAGAGTAAGACCAGTTGATATTGTTTTTTGCTCTAAACCCATTTGATAGAATCTAACTATTTTATATTTCATTTTTACGAATCTCCTTTTTTATTTAATTAAAATTTATCTGTCATTTTACCTTTTTGAACCAATGCTTGAAACCTAAACTCTTCCCAAGCACTATCAAAATCTTCTGGAAAGAAATTAACTGATGAGTGAATAGGTTCGTTGTTTTCCCATACTGCAACCTCAAAATTCACTATAATCAAACTTTGATTTCCTTCATTCCAAAAATTATCATTGGCTGGTTCTGAAACCTCAGACATAGCAGTTAATCTAACATTACTTTTTTCCCAAGAGCATATTTCATCAAACATATGCATCCTTGCATTTTCAATATTTTTTGATGTTAAATTTATATTTTCCATTAACTTATCTCCTTTATTTTTGGCTTTATCATCAGATGCAAGAGAGCCACTCTTACATTATGTCTCTGTCCTTTCAGCAGAGACATTTCAAAGTTAATTAAAATTGACTACTATCTAATCTATATGTAGACCAAGTACAGAACACCAACAAAATCCACACTACTGCTAAAGGCATCCAATCTAAGCCTCTACACATATGATTTACTACTAAAACACTCCAAAGAACTAATACTACACTGATTGAAATTGACATCATATATTTCATTTTGAATCTCCAGTTAATTAATGTTTCCAGACCCATAGGGTTTCTGGGAGACCTCAAAGAGACCTCCCTCATCAGTGGATTTATTTTGCAAACCCATCACCATCACAAGCATCACAATTTGTATAATAGTCATTTTCTTTATCATTTCCACTACCATCACAAGCACTGCATTTTTTAGGCTCATCAGAACATTCTGGGCATTCCTTGTTACCACCTTCTTTGTTTTCTGGAATATATCCAGAACTATCACAATTATCGCAATCATTCTGAACTACTGCTTTATCAAGTTTAGACAAGATCGATTTAAGAGTATTTATTTGAACTTGAACCATATCTACATCAAAGTCTGTTCCAGACTGATAATATCTTAATTCATCTTTTAAGAACTCTCTGAGCTTATCTACATCTCTAACTATAAGAAAATGACCACTTTCTCTATTCTCATAATTACTATATCCAGCATCTATTTTTCTTAATATTATATCATCTTCATTCTCTTTCATCCAATCTCCATCTGGACTTACTATTAGCTTTTCTGCATCTGTTAATTTTAAAGTTACTTTCATTTGAATCTCCAATTTTAATTAATGTTAACTTGAAAGAATATATTACTTTAAATGTATTGCATCCAAATGTTTTTTTATTTATTTTTATTCACCGAAGATAAAAAATATTAAAAAGTCTACAAATCGACCTAACATTTTATCATATAGATGTATTAATATAAGTACTATGGTAGAAACTATATATTTCATTGGAGGTGTAACTATGGGTGTAATCATTACATTAATTGGTTTTAAAAATGGAGCAAAAATATATAATAAAGCTGTGACAGACATCACACAGCCACCAGAATTTCCGGACGAGAATAAAACACAATCTACTGCATACAGCTATGAAGACTACACAAACCACTATAACTCCCTAAAAGAAAGAGATGATGTCAACTAAAAAGCCATCATTAAAATCAAAGATAATAATATGGTTTTTCACTAGAAGCAAAACAATCCAAAATTTAATAGATATAGGAATTGGAGAGGCTTACGATTTAGGATTTGAAAGAGGAATGGAGGAAAGTTCAAAGATACCTCCTACTAAGCATCAGATAAAAAAAATGCGACAGAATAAATATAAAAAGATACATAAGAATTATGGATAAGATTAAGCCAAAAATAGTCAAATTAAACGACACCGATGAAAAGATGCTCGAGATTATAGAAGAGGAAAAAACCTCCGAAAATAACGATATTTCAACGGAGAGAGATGAAAATTTGGACTCTGGTCGTGATCACCGAGGGAGATTTTCTTCTGGAAACACATTTTCCAAGGGGAGACCCAAAAAAGAACAAACATTAGTAGAGAAATTTAGGTCTAACCCTAAAGCATTAGATTTACTCCAGAATATATTTGATATAGCATCAACATTAGGGAAGAAAAAACAACATAAAGATGCTATGAATTGCACAAAATTAATAGTTGAGAGGATAGTACCCTCATTGAAATCATCAGACCTTCAGATAAGGTCAAATGATGATAGTGGATTTGTATTTTTACCACCACAATCTGACCCAGAATCAGAGTAATTATATTAATGACAATAAGTCATTATTTGTTTTTTGACATAAAGTTTGGTAGTTTTGTCGAGAGGATTGCTGATAATATCTATTATGTCTAATAATGGCTATATTTCAATGTTTTGTCGAAGAGGATTGAATCAATTATGATGGACAATTTAAACACAGAATCAAAGGCAATATGGACTCCCCATAAAGGACAACAAACACTAGCATTAAGTATTAACGAATCAGTGTATGAGATATTGTATGGTGGTGCTAGAGGTGGAGGCAAAACAGATGCTGGTATTGTATGGTTATTAAAGGGTGTTAATGACCCTAACTATATAGGTCTATGTATCAGAAGGAACTATAGCGATTTAAGGAACTGGTTGGATAGGGCAAAGCAGTTGTTCACTACAGCAACTTGTTCTGGTAATCCAGCAGTATTTAAGTTTCCTTCTGGAGCAAAGATATACACTGGACATCTCAGTCAAGAGAACTCATATGAGGTCTATCAAGGTTGGAATATATCGAGGTTGTTAATAGAGGAGTTAGGTCAGATACCGAATGAGGAGTCATACCTTAAACTGGTATCATCAGTAAGGTCAACTACAAGTGTTAAACCTCAAGTGTTCACAACAGCAAATCCGGGAGGTTCTGGACATCAGTGGATTAAGAAGAGATGGGGTATAGGTAAGAAGAAACCTAATGTAGCATTCAAGGATACTATTAGTAAGAGGAAGAGGATATACATACCAGCAACTATTGATGATAATCCTACACTGAAGGACTCAGACCCAGATTATGTAAGGTTCTTAGATGCTCTACCAGAACCATTAAGAAGTGCTTGGAGGTATGGAGATTGGGATGTATTCGCTGGTCAATACTTTAGAGAGTTCGATACTAGGGTACATTGTATTAGTACTGATAGGGCAAAGAAGCTAGGATATGGTAAGGATTACAACAATAGGTATATAGGTATTGACTGGGGATATTCAGCACCATTTGGTGCAATATGGTTAGAGGTCACACCTCAGAATAGAGTTTTTTGTTATAAGGAATTATATGGTAAAGAGAAGCATCCTATGGAATGGGCAGAGATAATACACAAGATGACACCAGAGGTTATCACAATGTCTCTCGGTGATCCCTCGATGTGGACTCGCAATCCTATGAGTTGGAATAATCCAGCAACACAGATGTATAGTGATAGGAGTATAGCGAATGCTTTAATAGGAGATGTTGCAAATCCTTTAGTGCAGAACCTTCAACCAGCCAATAATGAAAGAATTAATGGATGGAGGAACATAGCACAGTTAATGCATTTTGATGATAAGGTATTGCCGAACTTTTATATAATAGAAGGTAGTTGTCCTAACTTAACAAGGACTATACCAGATATGATATGTGATAGTAAACGACCAGAGGATATAGATACTAATCTGGAAGACCATATATGTGATGCTTTAAGGTATGCTTTGACTCACACTCAAGCACCGAATAAGCCAAGAAAGAAATTAACTAGAGACCAGTTAAAGTACCAAAGACTAACAAGTGGACCGGCAAGAGAGTCTTTCACTTGGAAATTTAAATAAAAGGAAAAGTAATGGGTAAGCGATTTAGTGATTTAATAAAGAAAAAACCTACAAGAGAGGATACTCTTAAATATGGAAAAGGAGTATATTTGCTAAAACCTTCTATGGAATTGTATAAAAAAACAAACCATAAAAATTTAAAGACTGGGAGTACATCTAAACCTTATCTTCCCGGAGACAATGAAACTTTTAATACAGCATTTGGTATGGCTGATAGTCAAGGACATAAAACATTTATTTGGAAGGGTAAGCTCTATAAAGTTGAGCATAAAAAAAATAACAAAGGGAGAAGATAATGGGGTTATGGTCAGATAGAATTAAAAGAAAAGATTTTCCAAAAACAGCAGATGGACTTAGGCAGTGGAAAATTGCTAAGAAAGAGGCGAGGAATAAAAGATTAAAAAATCAAAATAAAGATTTATCAAATCAATTGGCTCCGGGAATGCCTCGTATTAAAAAGTTTATAGCAAAAACCTCTGATAAAAAAGTAGAAAAGATTAAGCAAAGAAGAAAATATGATGCTGGTCCTTTGGGTGGTATGCAACAAACAATTGACAAATTGGCTAAAGAAAGAACTACACTACAAGAGTCTGACAGTTTAACCAAAACTCAACAAAACAGATTAGCTGAAATTCAAAGAATTATAAATTTAACTGATAGACAAATGAAAGCATATAAAAGTAAGAACAAGAAATTAAGCGATAACCTATAAGGAGAAAAAAATGGCTGTAAAAAAGAATGGTAAAGGAGCACCACCAGAACCACCAGCAGTAAAAGTAACAGACTTTGAACAGATTCTGTTAGATATGGGAGTTCAAAGAGGTTCTTTTACTGATTATGATTTTGATGCTTTTAAAAGAACTGGTAAAGTTAAAAAGAAAGAAAAAAAACGATTAAGTGATTTAGTATAAGGAGAAAATATGGCTGATAACTGGGATAATGAAAGTACTCATCAAATGTTTCGTAATAAAGATGAGATAACAAAGTCTCGCAAAACCATTCTCTTAAATATTGCTCATAAACTTATGTCTCTGGCTGGTAAAAATCAAGAGCCTAAGACTGAGTTTGGTAATTATGAGAATGTTAAAGTGGAGGACTAATGATAGTTAAAAAATATCCAACTAATGCAGAGATTATTGCACTTAGAAAAAAAAGAAAGAAGAAGAAGAAATTAGGTTATGGAGGAACTCATTATGTTCCGGGTGGAACAATACCCGGTGGTGAAACTGGTGGTGGGGAAGGTAGTGGCTAATGGCTAGAAAAGATTACCCCGAAACCGATGCCTCATCGATTGCTGGTTATAATCCAAGTCCAGATGATTTAAAAAAAATCAAATGGTTACAGAAGAAATTTGAATCAGCAAAACAATCTAAGAAAAACAAGACACCTCGCTGGAGAAGAAACGAAGAGTTATATAATGGTGAATTTTTAAAGCCATTTAATTTACCTAAATATAAATCTCGCATAGAGCCAAATGTTATTCATTCTATAATTGAAACTGTTTATTCTATATTGACTGATAGGAATCCTAAAGTTGATATAATGCCTAAAAGAGAAGATCAAATTGATTCAGCTAGAGAGTCTCAAGAACTTGTTGAGGCTGAAATGGAAAAAAGAAAAATGTACAAGGCTGTAGCTGGAATGAAACGAGATGGTCTTGTATATGGAAATGGATTTGTTAAACCAGTAATCATAGATGGAGTTTTAGAATATGTCGTACCAGACCCTTTTACAATATTTTTTGACCCTCTTGCTACCAGTGTTAAGAATGCTAAATGTGTTATCTTTGCGACCCCAACTTACATTAGCGATATTCGTGAGGATTATGAAAATGGTAAATATGTAGTATCAGAGGGTAGGTTAAATGAATTTAGGTCTTTCGTTAAATTTAAAGAAGAATATGCAACAGACAAGACTAGAAATGTACAGTTAAATGTTAATGATAAATCACCAGCATATTCAGAGGAAACTGGGGATCAATATGGTCTTGGACAAGTTCTTTTAAAAGAGGCTTGGTATTGGGAAAATGGACAGCTTTATGTGTCAAGTTGGTGTGGAAATGTCCTTTTACAAAAAGAGATAGCACCTTATGATTTCATTCCTTTAGTCACTTTTCAAAATTATAAAACAGCTCATTCAATCTGGGGAAAAGGTGAGCCAGAGATAGTTGAATCTTTAGCTGTTGGCTCTGCAATAACATTATCCCAAGCTATGGATAATTTAATTTATCACGGAAACCCATCAGTAGTTATGAGTAAGTCTATGATGAAAACAGTGGGGAACAGACCAACAGATAAACCCGGACAGATTTATTTTACAAATGGACCACACGAGAATGTTACTAGGTTACCAGCTGGGAATATAAGTAGCTCTAGTTTGCCTATGGTTCAAGGTCTGATGTCAATGGTAGACCAAGTGAGTGGAGTACACGATATAACTCAAGGTAGAAATCCGGCTGGAGTTACATCTGGAACAGCAATTAGTCAATTACAAGAGGCATCTCAGCAAATCATTCGTACTAAAGAGAGAGAAGTTGGTCAAGATGCAGTGGTTGATTTATATGTATTTACACTAAAAATTCTTAAAAACAATTATGAAGAACCTATAGAGGTTAGAAATTTTTCAGAAACTAATGGTGCATATGAATTTAAAAAAGTAAACCCTTATGATATTGAAGATGATTTAGATTTTAAATATATACCCGGTTCAAGTCTTCCAGAGAATAGAGCTAGTAGGTTTGACCAAGCAATGCAGTTAGCTCAAATGGGAATTTTATCACCAGAGCAATTCTGGAGATGGACACAGAAAGATATTTCTAAAGAAATACTAGACGAACTTATGGAACAAAAAAGAATGGCTCAAGAGGATTTAGAGGCAGACCAAAGTGCATTAAGTGAATCTACTAATAAAGAAGAAATAATGAATGCTCTGATGAAACAAAGAGCTAGAGCTGGTATGATGGATGAACCTCAACAACAAGGAGAAAAAAGTGGCTAATAAAGAAAAGCTAAGAAAACTAGCGAGTGGAACAGAAGACTACTCTGCTAAAGGTGAGTATATGGAAAAAAAAGGATATATGGGAAAAGATGCTATATATAACAATGAGAGGGTTACTGTATCTGATGGAGGAAGAGGCACAACAACAAAACAAACATCTGATACAACTACTGTGAGAGGTAAACCAGTAAAAACATATCCTACAGCTCGTGATTGGTGGAACGATGTTTTAAGTGAAAGAACATTGAATCCGGCAATAAATAATGCTCGAGCATTTAAATATAATGGAACAATTTATGGTATACCATCTGGTGGTGGTTCTCCAACAGAAACACAAGTATAAAAGATTTTTTTAAAATAAGAGCAACTCAAAAAGGAGACTCTAAATGAGCAATAATAAAGATGCTTACAATGATGTTGAACTTTCTTTAGATGAAGAATTAGATTTAGAGAATTTAGATGTCAATCAGACCACAGTGTCTGAAAATGAACCAAAAGATGAGACTCAAGAAAATTCTGTATATGAGGATTCTAATGAATCTTCTGAATCATCAGATGAAGGAGCAACAAATCTAGAGGTGATAAGTAGTGATCAATTTGAGATAGATGGTTATCTTTATGACAAAGAAACTATCAACCAATGGAAGAATGATGCTGATAATAAAAATCAGTGGAATAAATCTAATACTGAAAAATCTCAAAAGATTGCTAAAGTGGGAAAATTCTTACAGAGGTTAGAATCTGATAAGGAGTTTAGTGAACATATTAAAGATTATTTTTACGATAATCCAGAAGAGTATAGTAAGATGGGTTTAAATGAAAATTTATCTGGACTTATTTCTACTGAAGAAACTCCTAAAGAGGAAACCACTGAAGGTCCACTAGAGGGTAGATTAGATAAGCTAGAAGAAGCCGAGTATAACAGAACTGTAAATTCTCGTGTTGACACTATGGACAATGTATTGACTCAACTTGAAAATGCGAATCCTAGTACTTTAGGAACTCCAAATCAAGTTGATGATTTCTTGCGATTTGCAGAGTCAAACTCTGAAAGATACAGAGACACTGATGGAACTGTTAATCTTAATGAGGTTTATAAGGCTTATTCATATGATACTTTAGTTGATGAAATTTCTCACTTAAAAAGGTTGGATAACAACAAAAGCAAAAACTCTTCGGTCAGAGTAACAGCATCTGAGATAGGAGCAAAGGAAACTTTAGCTCCAAAGAGATATGATTCTTGGAAAGATGTTACTGTTGATGACCCAGAGATTGCTAAGTACTTTGAATAAATAAAAACCACATAGTGGTTGCTGTCAAAATGAAGGCTCGTAAGGGCAGTTGAAAGACAGTTAACGAGTAAAGGAGAAACGAATGGCTTTATCAGATTCTGTTTCAGCTTTAACCCGTGAAAAGTTTATTCCAGTATTGGTTGACAATATTTATAATTCCAATATCCTCTGTTTGAAGTTATTGAAAAATGCTGAATTATTGGATGGTGGAAAAAATATTGTGACCCCAGTTGAGTATGCTAAGTTAAGTGGTTCTACATCTGGTTGGATTACAGATGGTGGAGTTACTGCAACTGCTAGTGAGGAAACTTACCAAAAAGCTACTTGGGATTGGGCAACCTCTTATGTTGGAATAAAAATACCGGGATCAGAAGACCTCGTAAACCGAGGGTCTTCACAAGTTCTTTCGATGTTAAAGAGCAAATTAAAATCAGCAGAGAAAACAATCAGAGATATGTTTGGTACTGGTTTATTTAATGCTGGTCAAGTAACTAATGGGTTAGTATCACTAAATGGAGGTGGAACAATTGTTAGTGGAGACCATACGTCTTATGATGAGGGGTATGCAATCATAGAAACAATGCCGGATGCAACTACATTTCACTTTCCGGGTAACGTGGATAATACTGTTTGTGGATATATTCGCACATTAGGTAATATCAACTCTGATTCACAGTCTTGGTGGAATGCTAAATTGGGTACATTTGCTCAATCTGGTGCTATCGAGACAACAACATCAACAGTAAGTTGTAGTTGGGGTGAATTAACAGATACTACAGATGGTGTTGCAAACATATCAAGAGCTATGACAAGAATGTATGGTGCTTGTACTGTTGACAACGATCAACCCGACTTAATCATAACGACTCAAGCAATTTATGATGCATATGAAACATCATTACAAGCAAATAAACGATTTGCTGGTAGTGATGACATTGCAGATTCTGGCTTTGATTCTTTAAGATTTAAAGGTGCTAGTGTAGTAGTGGACTCACATTGTCCAGCCGGACAAATGTATTTCCTAAATACAAACTATCTTGATTTTAAGGTGCATAAAGATAGAAACTTTGCTTTTGAGGATTTCAAAAAGTTAGAAGCTAATGACAATATTCAGTCTAGATTATTCTGGATGGGTCAGCTAACTTGTACAAATCCTAGAATGCAAGGTGTATTAGGTGGTGGTCCGAGTGACTATAGCTAAACCATAAGTTAGTTACATAAGTTAGTTAATCGAATGGGGGAGTGAAATTTCACTGGAGTAATCCTAGAATCACTCCTCCCTCATTCACTAAATGGGAGATTTTAATGACTGGTGCAGAATTAGTTGATGCTTTAGGTAAAAGAGTTGAAGATGAGGATGATATAAATTTTCCAGTTCCACACAAACTCCAAGCCTTAAACACAGCACAAAAAACTTTAGTAAACCTATTACATAATTATTATTTAACACCTCTAAAAAGTAGGAGTAATGCAAAAGCATTATCAGTTAATGCTACGAGTGGATATGCAGTTCAAGATTTTACAACTTTATGTGGTTCTTACCCCGACAATTTTCCCATAAGAAATGGAATTACAAGATTATATGATAATGTTAATAAAAGATTTGCAAAGCTAATTCCAGAAATGGAATTTATGCCGAGTACAACCTATTCATATGGTACAGTTTTTTGTATAGAGGGAAATCAAATAGCAGTTGCACCAGCAACTTGCCTTAGTGTGGATGTTTATTATTTAAAGAACCCCACAGAATTAGCAGATGGTTCAACCGAGTGTGAATTTGGAGAATCTGTTGAGCCTATATTATTAGATTTAGCAGAGGCAGAAATATTTTTTGCTGATAATCGTCAGAACAGAGGAAAATTAGCCTATGAAAGAGCTTTTCAATATATACAACTTTTAAATCAGAGGCTAGGAGAACTTGAGTAAAATAATCAAAATACCATTAGAAGGAGGTTTTGATGAACAGACAGACCCTTCTATTGTAGGAAAAGGTTTGACTTTACAGCAAGATTTTCATAATTTTAAAAATGGGGTTTTAACTGGTAGGGTTGGATATGGTACTCCAACAGAAATTGGTGGTGGTTCAAACGACAAACTTATTTTAGATATAGAATATTGGCTTAAAGACACAACATTATGGTGGTTAGCATATGATCGAATTTTAGGTCAAATAAACAGACTTACAGAGGACTTTACAACTGCAACTAATTTAAGCACAATACATCAAACATCAGCAACTCAAAC
>VTLG01011955.1_pt1 | contig 11768 bp, 13 predicted proteins | sample 4694571 | NCBI WGS metagenome assembly VTLG01 (sample SAMN12604809, study PRJNA352737) | marine metagenome | biome: ENVO:00000447; feature: ENVO:00000209|ENVO:00000569|ENVO:01000036; material: ENVO:00002151; isolation source: viral sequences binned using virsorter ... | reverse complement strand
CTGTCAGTTTAGTTGGTACTGTGACGGTAAATCAGACAAGGTGTATGATGAAGATGCCTACAAACAAGCCTTGACTATTGCACACGGCGTGTATTACGATAACCTAGATGACTTTGTAGAAGGAGCGACACATTATCATGCAGTATATGTATTGCCTGAATGGGCAGAAAGTAAAACACCAGTCGTACAGATTGGTCAACACATGTTCTATCGTTGGGAATAGCAGATGGATATAATGATTGGATTCGCTATGCTATTCGTAATATTGGCTATTGACTTTTTGTTTTGAATAGCCATATAACTAAATATCAGTTGGCAAATGAAAGGAGAAATATTATGCCTCTCGATTTTACAAACAACCTTATCGCTGAAATTCCAGAGAATCTGGACTTCGACGTTCAGTATGAGGACACTAAGTTTGATGGCAAAAAATATGTTATCAACGGTAACACAGATGAATACCTTGGCATTGTAGGTGATGGTTTTACTTGTGCATCACATACCAAGTTTTTTACCAAGGTGCAGGAAGTTATGGTGGACAACCTATCACAGCATGAGTTGCTTGATGCCAAGGTTAACTGGTCATCATGCCGCAACAATGCATGGGCAAAGATGGACATCAACCTGCCCAATGTTACATCTGACATAGTGACCTCCAAGGGCCATGTAAGCCCGATAGCACGGCGATTTATTGCCTTGCACGGTGTAGACGGTTCCTGCTCTAATCTTGTGTTCTTTGGTGCTATCGACTTTTTTTGCACTAATGGACTCATTACTGGTCAACATGACAAGGTGCGGCGCAAGAATACTAGCGGTTTTGACCTGACTACCTTTGGTGACAAGTTACATAACCATAAGGATGATTTTGAGAAAGACGCAAAAAAGTTCCAGCGTTGGGCCGAAACAGATATTGGTAAGTATGATATCAAGACTATTCTTGAGTCTATCACCAAATCTGACCGCATGGCAGAAAAGATGTTTAGCCTGTATAGTCAAGAGGCTAACACCCGTGGACGCAACCTCTGGGCTTTGTATAGTGCGTTTACAAACTACGCAACCTATGCAGATAACCGCAACGGGTTCCAGCTTCGTAATACAGCTAATGACAACGATGCTGAAAACATGTACAAGCGTGAGCATGACGTTGCACGTTGGATTGATACCCCGGCGTTCAAGCGCATGGAAGCTGCTGCGGCATAATGTAACAGGGAGAGTGGCTGCGGCTGCTCTCCTATTTTTTTATCTACGGTCATGGGGGGATGGCCAACACATAGGAAAGGAGCAAAATCATGCCAGCAATGACAGTCAAAGATATGTCAGATAAATATTTTATATCTAATGATTACAATACCTTGTCTGACAAATCTAAAGTAGATTATAAATACTTTATGAACGTGCTGCTCACCACAAAAGTGGATGGCAAGCAGATTCAAGAGTATGCGTCAAAAAGTCTCACAGGACCACAGGCACGTATGGCATACGAGCAGTGGCTAGACCGGGGTGTCTACATGGCTAATCATGTCTGCGCTGTGGCGCGTAAGCTGTATTCGTTTGGCATGGAGATGGGGCATACAAACATGAATCCGTTTGCGACATTTAAGCGCAAGACAGTAAAGCCTCGCAAAGTTGTGTGGACACAGGAACAGATTACTGCGTTTCTGGATGCAGCATACTCTGATTACAAGTATCGCAGTGTCGGGCTGATTGCACAGATGGCATACGAGTGGTGTCAGCGCATAGGTGATATGCGTACACTAAAGTTTGAGTGCGTCGATTTGGACAATCGTGTTCTGAATCTGGAACAATCTAAACGGGGTGCAACAGTTCATCTGCCTATCAGTGACACGATGGTGGCAATGTTACAGCAGCAGAAGGAAGATTTTGGCTTCCAAGAATATGTAGCACCCTATCCTCGCCCTAGGAACGCCGTGTACAGCCCTTTCACCATGCAAAGGCTATCAAGGTACGCCAGAGAGGTTATGGGCCTTGCTGGGCTTCCTGACGAGTTGCGCATTGCTGACCTTCGCCGCACAGGAACTACGGAGATGGTGGAAGCGGGTGTCGGTATTGCACAAATCATGTCGGTGACAGGACACGCCAATCCGCAGTCAGTCAAACCCTACATGAAAAATACACTAGCAAGTGCGGAATATGCATTGACGGAACGTAATAAGCGTGGTACAAGCATTACAAGTGCCGCAAAGGAAAGTGTATATACATGAATAATATATATAACATTGTAAGTGACATGGATGTAGCTGTTGGGACGACAGTCCGCACAGAATGCCCGTCTTGTGGGCAACGCACATTCACTGTCACTAATGAGATGGGTACATTGAAGTGGAACTGCTTCCGCGCATCCTGTACTGTCAAGGGTTCTACGCAAGTGAGCATGTCTATTGATGACATCAAGACTGTCCTGCTTGGTCACGAGAGTGACGACACGCCTGTGCCGTTCGCCCTACCTGAATACATTGTCACCCCACCGTGGGTTGTATTGGAGTGGGCAAGTGAACTCTATGGTCTTGACGCACAGGAATTAGGTCTTATGTATGATGTCAAGGACAGTCGTGTCGTGTTTCCAATACGGCATGATGGTCAGATAGTGGATGCTACAGGTCGTGCATTGGACAAGTCTCCAATAAAATGGAAGCGGTATGGAAAAAGCAGCTTGCCATACGTTCACGGTTGTGGTAAAACTGCTGTCGTTGTTGAGGACTGTGTGAGTGCCGCAGTTGTAGGCGGTGATGACTACGTTGGGGTCGCTGTGCTGGGAACATCACTGCTTGACGAACACAAGAGGTATCTCACGCAGTTCTCAACAGCAATCATCGCACTTGACCCCGATGCGTTGATGAAATCAATTGAGTTTGCCAGAGAACTGCAATCGTATGTTGATGACGTTCGCGTAGTGAAACTGACAGACGATTTGAAATATCGAAACCCTGAAGACTTTGACAAGTTGACCAACGTAGGAGAATAATATGGAACTATCACTTATACGTTCCTTGATGAACAAGGAGTTTTACAATGACCACCGTGGTGCGCGTTGTCCTGACCGCCTGTTCAGCAAGGATGCTCGTAAAATCAAACAGTCACTTGACCGGGCTATGGAGCGTTACTCACGTGACATAACACCTGATGAAGTGCAGGCATTGTTCATGGCTGACAATCCAACCATGACTACGGCTACCAAGCAGGGGTTTGACGCCCTGTTTGATAAGATAAAGCGTGAGCCACCTATGGGTGCTGACATTGCACAGGATGTCCTGTCCAAGTTGTTTCAGCGCGTGATTGGCGAGGACATTGCTAGTCTTGGAGTAGACTACGTGTCCGGTAGCAAGAGTAGCCTTGAGCCTTTGCGGCACCTGCTTGAGCAGTACGGAGATGATTTCACACCTAATCTTAATATTGAGTGGGATGACATCGACATGGATACGCTGATGTCCAAGGCTGACCTTGAGGCACGGTGGTCTTTCAACATCTCAAGCCTGACACGCAAGGTGGATGGCGTGAACGATGGCCACCTGATTGAAGTGGGCGCACGTCCCAACACAGGTAAGACATCGTTCCATGCCAGCTTGATTGCTGCACCCGGCGGCTTTGCATCACAGGGGGCTAACTGCATCATCCTGTGTAACGAAGAAGGATATCACCGGGTGGGTGCGCGGTATCTTACCGCAGCCACAGGCATGACTATGCAGGAGATAAAGAACAATCCTAGTGCAGCACGTGACCTGTATGCACCCGTAAAGGAACGCATCAAGATTAAAGATGCAACAGGACGTGACATGGCGTGGGTTGAATCTGTGTGCAAGTCATACAAGCCTGACATTGTTCTGCTGGACATGGGTGACAAGTTTGCCAAGACGGGTGGCTTTGCCCGTACAGATGAAGCACTGAAAGCCAATGCCGTCCATGCCCGTATGATTGCCAAAGAGTATGGCTGTGCCATCTTCTACATGTCCCAGCTATCCGCAGAGGCAGAGGGCAAGGTGCTGCTTAACCAGAGCATGATGGAAGGCAGTCGGACAGGCAAGGCAGCAGAAGCTGACCTGATGATTCTGATTGCTAAGAACCCACCTGTCGAGGGTCAGGATGAAGAGGACACGCAGCGTCATCTGAATGTTGTCAAGAATAAATTGACAGGATGGCACGGTAGTATACACTGCGAACTTGAATACAAGACAGCGAGGTACACTGCATGACCAGAATGTACACAAAAGAAACTCTGAACGAGTTGGACGAGGATATAGAATACTACAAAGAAAAGTCTATAGAGTTACAGAAGTCTTGCTGGCATAAAGATAGATACAGTAATTATGCAGACAGGAATATCTTGAGACTAAAAAAACTAAAAAAACTTCTGGAACTTAATCTTGAGGTAGAGACATACGGACAGCCAAACTTTGGTATGGTGCTAGTTAATAAAAAGTTTGTTGTTTGTTTGCTTGAAAACAAGTGGAGAGTGGTACATAAAAATGTTTGGTACAAACACAAAGATGATGTAAGTCACTTCGTAAGAAAATATGTCAGAGAGGATGATAATGAAACTAACACTTGATGTAGAAAACACAGTCACCAAGCGTGACGGCAAGATACACCTTGACCCGTTTGAGCCAGACAACACGCTGGTCATGGTGGGTATGCTGACTGACCAAGGGCAGTGTCTGACGTTCCCATTTGACCACGCTGACCGTCCCAATCAGGACGATTACTACGAGCGTGTGCAGATGATGTTGGACGAGGCCACTGTGCTTATCTGTCACAACGCAGCGCACGACTTATTGTGGCTCTGGGAGTCTGGTTTCAAGTATGACGGCCCGGTGTTTGACACGATGCTGGCAGAGTATGTCATGCAGCGTGGGGTCAAAGAGCCACTGTCCCTTGAGGCATGTGCAGAGCGTTACGAACTGGACACAAAGAAGCAGGATACTCTCAAAGAATATTTTGCCAAGGGTTATAGCACTCGTGACATTCCGTACAATGAACTAACCGAATATCTTATTGCTGACCTTGAGGCTACGCAGCAGCTTGCTGATAAACTGATGTATCGCCTGAACACGACACAAGACAGTGGCCTGATGGGTACTGTTGACCTGACTAATCAGGTGGCAGTGTGTCTGGCACGTATGTATCAGCGTGGGTTCAAGGTGGACATGTCTGCACTGCAAACTGTGCAAGCGGAGTTTGAGCAGGAGCGTAGTGACCTGATTAATAGTCTGCAAAGCCATGTCAAAAAGCTGATGGGGGATACACCTATCAACCTTAACAGCCCGGAGCAGCTTGGCTGGGTGGTGTATGGTCGCAAGGTTATTGACAAAGCAGAGTGGGGTCAGAAGATTGACCCATACATGGATGGCCCTGACTTTAATAATATGGTGCAATACGGCACGGAACTTATCTACAAAACCAAGGCAGAGCAGTGCAGCACATGCAAAGGCACCGGCCAAGCCTACAAGACACGCAAAGATGGTAGCCCGTTCAGTCGTCCACACAAGTGCAAAGACTGCAATGCACAAGGCTATATCTTCAAGCCTACATCCACACGGGCAGGGCTGCGCTTTAAGCCGCCATCAGCCAAGTGGCTTAGTGCCAATGGCTTTAGCACAAGCAAGGGCAACCTTGAGACTTTGGAGAAATCAGCACGTGTCAAAAATATGACAGATGCTGTGGAGTTCCTGTCAAAAGTTCGACGCCTGTCTGCCGTGGAAACATACCTGTCATCTTTTGTAGAAGGCATTCGCACTCACACTAAGAGTGATGGCAAGCTGCATGTTCGTTTGTTGCAGCATCGCACGGCCACTGGTCGTTTCTCTGGCGCAGACCCTAACATGCAGAACATGCCACGTGGTGGTACGTTCCCTGTCAAGAAGGTTTTTGTGTCACGGTTCAATAATGGCAAGATTATGGAAGCCGACTTTGCACAGTTGGAGTTCCGCACTGCCGCATATTTATCACAGGATGGAGTTGCAATTGAGGAAGTATCTACTGGATTTGATGTACATGCGTATACCAGTAAAGTTATTACTGATGCTGGTCAGCCTACAAGTCGCCAAGAAGCGAAGGCGCACACGTTCGCACCTCTTTATGGCGCAACGGGCTTTGGGAGAACGCCAGCGGAGGCAGAATATTATACACACTTCACGCAGAAATACAAAGGGATTGGGCTATGGCACTCCCGATTGGCTAAAGAAGCTATAAACACGGGCAAGATTACCACACCGTCTGGTCGTGAGTTTGCCTTCCCGAATGTCGTGCGTAAGTCCAGCGGCAGAGTGTCACACTTTACACAGATAAAGAATTATCCTGTGCAGTCATTTGCGACAGCAGACATTGTGCCTATCGCATTGTTGCATATAGATAAACTTCTTGACGGTATGCAGTCTTGTGTGGTAAATACTGTGCATGACTCTATTGTCATTGATGTTCATCCAGATGAAGAAAGGAGAGTTATTCAAATAATACAAGAGACTAACGATGCATTGCCTGACTTGATTGCCATACGTTGGGGGTTGGCATTCAATGTTCCTCTGGAACTAGAAGCAAAAATTGGCCCCAACTGGCTTGACACAAAAGATGTGTCGTGATATAACTATGGTTTTCAAACTCAAAGGAAGGAGTATAAAATATGGAATTGACCACCATTGATACTAACAACTATGCCATGATGGCGAAGGCTATGGGCATGGCGGCAGAGGTTTCTGACAAGAAGAGCAGTAGCCTTCCCCGTCTGCGCATCAACCATTCTCCCATCATTGGTTCAGATAAAGTGCTAGTAAAGGCTGGCACGTTTCGTCTGGAAGTTCCAGATGGCCCCACCTATTATGGGGAGTCTGCGGTAATTCGTCCCTACATGCAACGCTTCATGTACAAGCGTTTCATCAAAGGTATGGGTGATACCCCCAACCGTTACGTTAAGACTGTAATGGCTGACAACCTGAACATGGACCTGAAAGATAATGACGGTGGGTTTAACTGTGGTAAACCGGCTGGGTACATTGAGGATTTCAAAGCCCTTCCGCAAACCATGCAGGACTTGATTCGTCAGATTAAGCGGGTACGTGCGGTATTCGGGACGATTGAACTTGTCAACGCTGTCACACCAAAAGGTGAATCTGTAGAGGTGGATGTTCATCCATTTATCTGGGAGATTGATAACCGTGATGCGTTCAAAGAGGTAGGCAATGTCTTTGCTAAATTGGCAAAGATGCAGCGTTTGCCTGTGCAGCATGATATTGCTCTTAATACCGTGCAACGCGAGTTGCCAAACGGCAACAGCTTCTACCTTCCTGCGGTTGCACTCAACCTCAACAATACCTTGAGTATTGAAGAGACTGAGCATAGCATCTTCAGTGACTTCCTATCTTGGATTGAGAATTACAATACCTATATTCTCAACGCTTGGACTGACAAGGCCAATGAGAAAATGGAAGAGGACGATATTGATGTGGTCGATGACTTGGTTGATATCGAAGTTGAAGAGGTAGCACAATGAAACACCCCGCTGAACTGGCGTTACATCAATACATGGAAAACGCTTCCAATGGTAAGTCCACCATGTCTGTAGAAACTATTCAGCAAATAGGACAGGATATAAAGTGCGCACTTGCACGTCAGTTTGGCGGGGGTAACAAGCGTGATGGGTTTGGTCTGCGCATGTCAAATGTGGGCAGACCAACCTGTCAACTCTGGTTTGAAAAGAACGAACCAGAGAAAGCGTTGCCTCTTCCCACTACATTCGTTATGAACATGATGCTTGGAGACATCATAGAAGCTGTCTTCAAAGGTTTGTTAAAAGAAGCGGGGGTGAAGTATGAGGACAATGAAAAGGTTACTCTTAAACTTGACGATGATACATCCGTCGATGGCACTTATGATATTGTTATTGATGGCGCTGTTGATGATATTAAGTCAGCATCAAACTGGTCTTACACAAATAAGTTTGAATCCTTCGACTCTCTTAGACAGGGTGATGCTTTCGGGTATGTAGCACAGCTTGCCGGTTACGCCAAGGCTGCTGACAAGAAAGCAGGTGGATGGTGGGTAGTGAACAAGGCCAATGGTCAGTTCAAGTATGTGCCAGCCACAGGCATTGATGTTGACAAAGAAGTATCCAACATCAAGCAAACTGCAGACACAATAAATGAGAATAGGTTTGAGCGTTGCTTTGATTCTGTGCCTGAAACATTTAGAGGTAAGGAGACAGGTAACAAAGTTATTGGCACGGAGTGTAGCTTCTGCCGATTTAGGTTTGCCTGTTGGCCTAGCTTGGAAGAGCGTCCATCCATCATGTCAAAAGCAAAAGACCCAAAGATGGTTGGTTACGTAGAAATAAATAATGCCTAATTACAAAGCATTTCGTGCGGCACGTAAGTATGGGTACAGGAGTGGACTAGAGCATAAACTATCTGTCTATCTTGATGAACTCAAAATCTCATACGACTACGAGAAACTAAAGATAGAATGGGAAGACCTTGCGTACCGCACATACACTCCTGACTTTGTTCTGAATAATGGCATCATTATTGAAACAAAGGGAATGTTTACCGCAGCCGACAGAAGAAAGCATCTAGCTGTCAAGCGGCAACATCCACAACTTGACATTCGGTTTGTGTTTGAGAATAGTAGACGCAAGCTAAGAAAAGGTGCCAAGTCAACTTATGGACAGTGGTGTGTAAAATATGGTTTCAGATATTATGACCGCATTATACCGGAAGATTGGTTGAAAGAAAAAGGTAAAAATAAGCATCCAAAGTTTATTAAGTTTAGTGGAACAAAAGTGAAAAGGAGATAACATGATAGAGAAAAAATTTAACAACGAAGATATTGTGGTTCGCATCCGGCCAAAGATGGATAGCAGGAACTACGAGTGGACAGGTGAGATTGACATCAGCATTATCTCTTTTCCTGACAATCCACTTGATGATGAGGACTACTCACAACTGATGCACTTTACTAAGATGATGTGTGCCTCTGTGCCTATCATGGAAAATAGTCAGGTGTTGAGAGATGCAATCCATGACTATGTTATGGAGATGGAAGACGCAAAGGAAGAAGAGGAAAAAGAAGAGAACACCCTTGTAATTACTGGTGAGGATGGCAATATAGTACACCTAGACTTCAGCAGTAAAACGAAAGGGAGTGCATAATGAGACACGAGGAGTACATGAAGAAGCGGCGTGAACTAGAAGATATGGTCAACAGTCCAGCACACTATAACAAGGCTGGCATTGAGTGCATTGAGGCTATTCGTGCAGCTACAGGAGATGGCTACGAGTATTACCTTCAAGGTAACATTATGAAATACCTGTGGCGTTATCGCTACAAGAATGGTACAGAGGACTTAGAAAAAGCACAGTGGTATCTTAGCAAGCTGATAGAGGAAGTAGAAGGCTGCTACGATGAGAGTTAAGATTTATATAGCTGTCGATATTGACCCGGAAGATTATCCTGTTCCTGCTGACGGGGATGTGACAGAAGAATTAGAAGAGTACATGTATGACATGTTCTACGATATTGATGGAGCAGAAATTATAAACATCAAAACAAAAATGGAGTGATATGATGAACAACTATTTGCCTACAGACTACCAAACATTTATTGCTACATCCCGTTATGCGCGTTGGATTGAAGACGAGCAGCGCAGGGAGACGTGGAGCGAAACTGTAGAACGGTACTTCGACTATATGGAAGGTCACCTTGCAGACAAGCATAGCTATGTTTTGTCAGATGAATTACGCGCAGAACTTGAAGAGGCTGTACTTAATCAAGACATCATGCCAAGCATGAGAGCATTAATGACCGCCGGTCCCGCGCTTGACCGTTGTCACGTCGGTGGTTACAACTGCTCCTATGTACCAGTGGATAGTCCTCGTGCTTTTGACGAGACGATGTATATCCTCATGTGCGGCACTGGTGTAGGCTTCTCCGTGGAACGCCACAATGTTGAGAAGCTGCCAATCGTCAACGAGACTATGCATGACACGGATACTGTCATCAAAGTTGGCGATTCTCGTCCGGGCTGGGCCAAATCCCTGCGTGAATTAATCTCGCTCCTCTACGCAGGGCAAATCCCAAAGTGGGATACCAGTGAGGTACGCCCCGCTGGTGCGCGTCTGAAGACGTTTGGGGGTCGCGCTAGTGGCCCAGCCCCTCTGGAAAACCTGTTTAACTTCTGCATCAAGAAGTTCAAAGGTGCTGCTGGCCGTCGTCTCTACCCTATCGAATGCCATGACATTATGTGCAAAATCGGTGAGGTTGTAGTTGTTGGTGGTGTCCGTCGTTCTGCTTTGATTAGCCTGTCTAATCTTAACGATGACCAGATGGCACATGCAAAGTCAGGTCAGTGGTGGGACGAGCCACAGAAAAACATCTACAGGGAAGGCCAACGCGCACTCGCCAACAACAGTGTCGCTTACAAAGAAAAGCCACAGATGGGTACATTTATGCGTGAGTGGCTGTCGTTGTACGAGTCAGGCTCTGGTGAGCGTGGCATCTTCAACCGTCAGTCTGCACAAAAGCAAGCTGCTAAGAATGGTCGTCGGGATGCAGAACAAGATTTCGGAACCAACCCTTGCAGTGAAATTATCTTGCGCCCGTATCAGTTCTGTAACTTGTCAGAGGTTGTTGTTCGTGCATCTGACACGCAGCAAACTCTTACAGAAAAGGTTCGCCTTGCCACCATCCTTGGCACGTTCCAATCTACGCTGACTGACTTTAAATACCTGCGTAAGATATGGCGCAACAATACGGAAGAAGAGCGGCTACTTGGTGTGTCACTAACAGGTATCATGGACAATGCCATGATGTCCGGTAAGTCGGCGCACCTTGGTAAAAACATAGGGGCTACACTGAACGCACTAAAAGAACAGGCAATATCAACTAATGCAGCTATGGCTGACCAGCTTGGTATACCACAGTCTGTTGCCATTACCTGTGTAAAGCCGTCAGGCACAGTATCACAGCTTGTTGACAGTGCCTCTGGCATCCACGCTCGTCACAACCCGTACTACATTCGCACGGTACGCGCTGACAACAAAGACCCGATTACACAGTTTATGATTTCGCAGGGCATACCTGCAGAGCCTGATGTTACCAAACCGGATAGCACGACTGTGTTTAGCTTCCCCATGAAGGCACCCACAGGTGCAGTCTGCCGTGAGGACATGTCTGCTATTGAGCAGCTAGAGTTGTGGTTGACCTATCAGCAACACTGGTGTGAGCATAAGCCGTCTGTGACTATCACAGTCAAAGAACATGAGTGGATGGAAGTAGGTGCATGGGTATATAAAAACTTTGATGAAGTGTCTGGCATTAGCTTTATGCCGTTCAGTGACTACGTATATCAACAGGCTGTGTATCAAGACATCAGCAAAGAAGAATACGAAGAGGCACTTTCTTTCATGCCCAAGTTTATTGATTGGGTCAAGCTGCAAGAGTTTGAGAAAGAAGACCACACTTCGGGTGGACGAGAGTTGGCTTGCTCTGCCGGTGTGTGTGAAGTTGTGGACATTGAGGCGGCATGATAGAAGGTACAGACATGCCTAACTGGTGGCAGTGGTGGTTGTTATTTGCCATCACTGTCAACACCGCCATCAATGTGGTTGTATTCTTCAAGCACAGGTTCAGACAAAAAAAGTTGACAGATGAAAAAGGATAGGCCAATATGGAAACAGGGTGATGGCTGGGTACAATACGAACCGCCTAGACATCACCCTTGTTATGAAGAATGGGTAAAAAGAAAGGAGAAAGAGAATGAAAGGAC
>VTLG01003183.1_pt1 | contig 11768 bp, 27 predicted proteins | sample 4694571 | NCBI WGS metagenome assembly VTLG01 (sample SAMN12604809, study PRJNA352737) | marine metagenome | biome: ENVO:00000447; feature: ENVO:00000209|ENVO:00000569|ENVO:01000036; material: ENVO:00002151; isolation source: viral sequences binned using virsorter ... | reverse complement strand
AAGTTCTTTTGCTATAAGCATCACCATATTCATAAGGTTGGAATGTGCATTTTGCATCACCTATATAATGTTTCAATCTTCCTACTGGATTTTATAATACCCAAAATTTTGGTTTAGTTATAAATATTATTCTTAAACAAGCATCAACAACTGACAAACCTTCTAATAATGGCTCTTTACCTTTTTTCTTCCAATGTCTAGCACCACTACCACTAAAATGTGTGCAAGGAGGTGCTGACAATATACCATAAATTTGCTCGTTAGGCTTTTTAAATAATCTTACATCTCCAGTTCCATAGTCATCTTCTAACCATTCTTGAGGATCGATAACTCTCACATCATAACCATTTTCTTTGTATGGTTTACTCCAACTACCTGTACCACCACACAAATCAAGTATTATTTTATCATTATTAAATAGGGTGTCGTTCATTTATAAACCCATTTCCTTTAATTCTCTATCAACTTCTTGTCTATCTTCATAAGGAATATAACTCCAATACTTTTTCAAAAGATTATAAGCGAATTGATACTTAATTAAACTTTCTAATTCTTCTATGTAATGATCTTTGTTTGCCTTACTCATTTCCAACTCCCAAGTCATAAGTTACAACTCTCTTTGCATTTGGGTATAAATCATTAATAGTACAACCTAAAACTTTGCACATTTTTAACAATCTTTCATGATTTGGTGTTCTATTTTCTGAAATATAATTAGATATATCAGTTTTAGATACTCCAATCTGTTCTGCAATGTGATTGGCTCTTAATCCTGACTTTAATATAACTTCTTTTATGTTATTCACGACTTTCTCCTATGTAATTAAAATCTAATACTAAAATATAAATAATAATTTTCATTATATCAAAACTTTTTTTTATTTTCTTGTAAATATAATATAAATTTGCATAATTCAAATATAATGTGTATAATATAACCTTGATTTTGGTTTGGTATGAACACTTTTTGCGAAATCAGATATAAAAAGTCGTTACAAAAAGGGGTTACAACATAGCGACAAGGAAGATTAAACACCGAAAACTCCTGTTGAAATAAGATAAATTTTATTAAAGTGATTCGGCAATTTATAAGTTAATATCGGCTTATAATATCCTAATATGGCTCTACGAAGGTTATAATAAAGGATAGATCTAACTCTAATATTTTTAGGGGTTAGGTGGATTCTATCCTTTTGGATACAAAGGTTATAATAGAATATATATAATAATATATAATTAATCATTAATATCTATAAATCTAAAATGTAATCGTTTATCATAATTTTCATCTGAACATCTTCCAATTTTTTCTTCAAAATCACTTTGTAAATACATTGACTTTAAACCATTTAAATCTAAATCAGATGATTTCCCTTCACAATTTAAAAGATTTTGAAAGCCAGTTAAACTCCAAACATTACCAAGTTCTTCAGCTTCATATATAAAATCTTCATTACTTATTTCATGAACATTTTCACATTCTTTTATTGCATATACTCTTGTTTTCATTTTTTCTCCATTTTATTATTTATAAATTCTTTTAAACTGCTTGTTTTTGGATTGCTATCAAATTCTATAAATAAATTATGCAAGTCAATTAATACATCATTAGAATAACAATTTTTTATAGCATATATTAATTCTTCTTGTAACTTTTTATCTTTCATTTTTTACTCCATTATTATTATTATTATATAAATCTACCTTCTAAATAATCTATTGCATATTTAGGGTAATGTTTGTTTAATTCACTTACTAATTTATTATATTGATATATAGTTAAATCGTTTAAATCACTTACCTGACATTCATTAAATTCAATATCACTTACTGATTTAATTGTCTTATTTTCTAATACATCTTTTAATGGTATTGATTCATAATTATAAATTAAAGTATTATCTTCAACATAATAATAACCTTCTACACCATTTATTCTTATTTTCTTCATTTTTTACTCCATTTTATTATTATAATATCAATTAAATTATCTTTTCTTATTATCGTAATTGATCATCATATACTTCATTAAAATAAACTTTTTTAATAGTACCACCAAAATATTCAAAAGCACCTTCGTAAGTATTATATTCTTGCCCAATCCACCAATCTTTTTTAATATCATAGTATGTTTTTTTTAGCATTTTTTCTGCATCTTTTTCTGTATCAGATATAATTGATATACCAATTCCTGCAATTTCTGGAATTGATGCTAACCATATGTATTTTTTATTGTTCATTTTTTCTCCATTTTTATTATTATAACATCAATTAAATTATCTATTATAAAATATAATATCAGTAATATAATTATCCAGATATAACAACTTATATTAAATAATAGTTTAAAATTTAAAATTCTACTTAAAAAATCTTCATCAGGTATCATTATAATTTGTGTATACTCCATTTTTTACTTAAATCTAAAGTATTTATAATCCAATTTCTAGCCTCAAAACTATTTTTGAATTTTTTAATATATTTTTTATTATCTTTTTCATTTATTATTGTATATTCCATTTTATACTCCATTATTTATTTATTGATTTTTTTTTCTAAACGATTCTGCCTATTCATCATCACAATCACAATGTTCTTTTAAAACACCATTACCATCACCACAATCACAATCGGTTGGAACATCCCCCTTATTAATATTTAACAATTTATCCAGTACTTGAGTTGCAGACAATTTCCAATCTTCCATATTATCACCATCTTCATCATAATCCATATATTCTTGATACCATTTACTAACACCAATGGTAATCATAATTATTTCTTCATTAGTAAAAGTAAAAGATTTTTGATAGAAACTATCTAATTTATTTATTGTATCTTTAAATATGTCTTTTTGGTTAGGTGTTAAGAATAAAAATTCTTCATAGGTATGAGTTAAAGCAACTTGAATTAAATTTGCTTGTGTTTTATTAAGTGGTAAATTTTTCATTTTTTCTCCTTTTTTTTTATTTTTATTGATCAGGTTTATTTATTATTTTACTGACATTCTATACATTGTGCTATTATTTGATTCATAAACAAATTGCAATTTAAAACCAATTTTATCTAATATTTTTTGCATTGAATTAAACCCACAAGCACCATCTACATAAGATTTAGTATTTTTAGAGCTTCTTTTTTGGTGTTTTCTTGTTTTCTTGTTCCAATGTGTTAAGCCATAAAAATCATTAGAACTAAGTTTTTTAATTTCATTATTAAAATAATGATTAATTAATTGACCTAAACAATCACCTTGTTTATCATAACCACCACCACCAGCATTAAATTGTGTTTTTTCGCCTCTTAAATTATAAATTCTTACTACATAATTTTTAGAGCATTTAAAATTCAATGTTGATAGTTTAAAATTATCATTTAAGAATTGTTTTCTTTGTTTTTTTGTTTTCATTTTATTTTATTCCTTATTTTATATTTTAAGTGTTGCTTGACCTAATGATTTGCTAAATTCTTCATCAATCATTTTCATAGTTTTATTTCTTGTTCTTTGTGCTTTAATAAGTTTTATTATTATAGTTTCTAATTGTTCCTTATCTAGCATTTCAACTCTCTTAATTGTTTTATTCATTTTTTATTTTACCTTATTTTATTTATAAAATCTTATTTCATCTAAATAAATTGTATTTTTAATTAATTTAATAGCCTTTGTTATTCCTTTATACATCTTATCATTAGATAATAAATTATCTTTATCTAATTCTTCATCAACATGAAAAACATTACAATCCATTAAATCTTTAATATTTTCTAATTGTTTTAATATTTCTTTTTTATTCATCTTATTTTACTCCCCTGTTTAAAGTCCATATTAAAAAACCTAAATTTAAAAAAGTAATTATCCATAATAATATATATATATATTCAATCATTATTTTATCCCTTGATTTTGTAATCACCACTTAAAAATTCCACTAAAAAAATTATTAAACCAGTACTTAAAAAAGTAATTAAAGTTATTTTAAACATTAATATCATTATCCATACTATCATTATTTTAAACCCTCATTATTTAATAAAAATAACTTGTCACAAATTGTTAATACATCTTTACTAGCACTACATGGAACATTTTTAATTAAATTATTAAACCAATTTAAACTTTTGTTAATATCTTTAATTACTATACTTATTCCAGTATATGGATTTAAGTTTATTCTAAAGCAACTTAATTCTAATGTGTGAGGGTTACATTCTTTTTTATATTGTGAAACTATTGCATTAAATTCTGTGTCTGTTATGTGTATTTTTTTATCCATTTTTTAATTCCTTTATTTTTTTAAGCCCTTCAACCAATCGGAAGAAGAGGCGAACATCTTAACTTATTTTAAATATTTTTCTTAAACAAGTATTATTTTACATTAATTGAAAACTATTTATTTAAAAAAAATTTTTATTTTTATTTTATTTCTAATTAATCCATGAAATTTAATATTTTGTGTTATTTGGTTTAAAATGCTATCAAAATCAATAGATTTGTTTAATGTCTTATTCTAATATTTAATTTGTTTATTTGTATATTTTTAAGGTAAAATTTTTAATCTTCTTTTAATGTTTATTTGTTTGAAATATGGTTGTTATGCAGGTATTCTATATCTCCCTAATATTTATTTAACTTTTAAAAATCTTTCCAAATATGCAGGATTTTAATTTATTTAAAAAACAAGTATTATTTTTAATTAATTCAATACATTTTCTAATTGAGATTTATTCTCATTTAGATCTTGAGATTCAATCTCAAAAAGAATATTTTAAAAAAACAAGAAATATTTTAAATTATTTTTATTTTGATATTGAGATTCATTCTCATTAAGTAGTTGAGATTCATTCTCATTTAAATTAAATTGATCTTGAGACTCATTCTCAAAAAGGAAACCCCCTATATCGCATACTCATTCCACTCAGTTCTCGGTTCACATTCCACACAAAAATTGAAAATTAACTTTCAAATGAAAAATTCATAAGAACTTTGACAATAACTTTAAATAGTATTATATTGTAATGCGATATTTGATAGTTTTAAGGCGATATTATATAAAATATGACAGATATTATAAAGAAGAAGAAAAAACCCTCAAAAATACTAGCTATAGACTTGTTTGCATTTAACCCTCAAATGACTGTGCAGCAGGTTGCTGACAAGTTGGGTGTTACTAAGAAGTCTGTGTTGCAATGGCGAGAAGATCCTAACTTTATAGATGCTATTTATGATAGGTATATGGTTGAATTTGGTTCGCAGTTACCAAGTGTTTTAAATGCAATGGTAAGGGAAGCTCAAGCAGGAAATGTGCAAGCAGGTAGGTTGGTGTTAGAGCATAGTGGCAAGCTAGTGAAGAATATAAATGTTACTATAGACAGTCCTTTTGAAAAGTTCTTAAAAGGTATGGAAAATGCTGAGGTGGTAGAAGATGAAGATATAATAGATGTTGCTGAAAGTGTTGATGATGACTTTAGTGATTTACCTGAAAGAGTTGTAGAAAATCAGATAGAAAGAACTAAGAAAGAGAATATTCGCAATAGAAAAGCTATCAGAGATGAAGAAAGAAAGGCTGCTTATAATCAAAAGCAGAAATTGTGGAGAGAGTGGAGGTTGAGAGCAAAAAAGGTTGGAATTAAACCCCTTAAAGGCAGACGACCTACTCCTGCACAAAGAAAAGAGTGGGAACAAAACATAGTGGAGGCAGAAAATGAAAAGAAATGAAAATTTTATAAGAGGTTTTTTGGTAGGAATTATAATAACTTTGATGATAATGATGTTTTTTGGGTTTAGTCAAGTTAGAGGCTATTCAAAAACATATCCATTATATGTAAAAATAGTTTAATGAAAAAAATTAAAGATATAGAAAAATGTTATGAGTTTTTAGTAGAGGCAAGAGAGATATTTGCTGATTTGAATGGAGATTCTATGGTTGAAGTTAGTAAGATAGAAAGATGGTGCAGAAAAGTAGATAGTTATATAGAAATTAGCTAATTCCCATAAAAGTTAGGTCATTTTCTCCTAATTCTTCGCATATTTGCTCATAAACTTCCCTAGTCATAGCTATATTTTCATCACTTTCAATATAAACAGTATCATCTTCTTTATAAATCCTAGTATTATCGTCTATAGACTTTAAAAGTCCAATTATAAGTTCATAAAACTTTTTATCGCTCATTTTTTAAATGCCTTCCTTATTTCTTTTTTAAATTTATCAAATGCTGTTAATATTTCTTTCCTGCTAGTTTGTATAAATGGTCTTGCAGGCACATCTCTCCAATTTTTAACTGGATTTTTATAACCTCTTTGGTGTTTTAGACCATATCCAAGCATTTCAAGCCCCTCAGATGTTCCTTTTATACTTCTATACAGATTTCCTGTAGCAAATAATGGCTTACTGCCTCCTTGACCTTTATTTTTTCTATGCTCTATAGTAAATTCAGACAATGGAGGCTCTAATCCTTTGTCAATAGCTTCTTTTGAACCTTTTTCAGCACCTCTAGCATACCTTTGCATATATTTTTCTATAATTTTAGGCATTTCTGATGCTAATTCACCTGCATCATAGCTAATTTTAAATTTAATCTTCATATTCTTCCTCAGGATCTTGATTTTCTTTTACATTTTCTACTTTTTCACCCATCATAGACATTAAATGAGGATCTTCCATAGCTTTTCTGTTATTTTCTATTATTTCTTTAGCTTCTTCTACAGATAAATCTTGATTATACTCAATAAGTAGGTCTACTTCGTTAATCATATGATGTTTCATTCTATGTTCATCTAAAAGTATCTGATCTTGAACTGTTTTTGGATATTCTGGCTCATTAAAGTCTAATCTTAGCTGTTCTGGTAGTTTTATACCATTATATTCAGCAATATGCTTTTCAACATGATAAAAATCGTGTTCATACATCCTCCAAAGCTCAATATCATCTTGATAATCTTCAAATCTCTCTAAATCTTTGATTTTTAGTGCAATTCCACTAGGAGTTTCGCCTCCATCTTGTGCAAATTGGACATATAAGTGATTATTTTGAGCAACTAAGTCTAATTGGAACTTAATATTCTCAATAACAGCATTTATATCGCCTTGTGGTGATGCAATTCCATAAGTTGCACCTTCTGGTAGGTCTAATATTTGGTCAGAACCTGCTCTTTCTATTCTTTTATCACTATCTACACCTGTCATAAATGGTTGTCCAAACATTTGAAACCTTAATCCTAGTTGCATTTCAGTCATTGCAATATTAACTTGTTCATTACAATCTACAATATCATTAGCCCCATCTACAAAAAATTCATCAACTTGCTCCTCTCTATGTGTAAATACAAAAGGCAAAACATTATATCCATGCTCATATTCTTCAATAATCTTTCCATTTTCGCCATAATGAATGTAATATTTGTCATCCCAGTAAGCATATTCTAGGTTTTGTGAGTAACTTATATCTTCAGGTTGCATTAATAATGGATATATTATAGCAGAGGGTGTAAAAGGATCATCTAAATGCACATCAAAGTAATATATTGGTCTATATTCAAAACAAGGAACACCATGTACCTCTTTATAAATGACTTGTGTTGCTATCGTTCCCATAAGCCTTGTCATTCTTTCAACATGTTTCATTCTGGCATTTTTCTTTTTTGTTAGAATATCATATTGTGGATTTACATTTCTATCTGCTCCAACTGTGTAGATTCTACTCATTTTATTTATAAACCTTCTTGTAAAATTAGCATTATAAGTTGGTATTTCTCTAAAAGAGTCTGAATCAAAGTAGCCCTCAATATACTGACTAGTATAATTACCACCATAATAGTCAAGCATTTTTCTTACCCACTCCCTTCTTTGCTTTTGCACATTAAGCCTTGTATCTTTAACTGACTCTTTTATTATTTGATCTACTGTCTGATTTTTTGAAAATGAACTATGTATCATCTTGCCCTCACTTTAAATTCTCTTTGTTTTATTGGAAACTGGTTTATAAAAAAATAACGAATCATATCGCAACCATGATCGTGATAGCCATCTTTTAATGGCTCTTGTTTTAAGTCTTGACCTTCTTTTACTTCTGGATAGCGATAATTTTCTAAATCTTCCATTATCCCTACACACTTTTTATTAACATGAAAAAACCTTTGACCTACAGCATTTTCTATAAAACCTCTCAAATGTGAAACACCAGAAGCTATGTTCCTTGATGTTTTATCTCTTTTAGTATTAACTACTATTCCATGCTTTTTAAAAATCTCTATATCTCCCATACCTGACTGTCCTTGAGCTTGCATACCTGCAGGATCGCCATAATATTTAATGACACCATACCTTTTTGCCTTAATTTTTAAGGCTAGTTCGTCAGTTTTTATATTTGTCTTGTGTATTATTTCGTCTATCATATTAATATGCCATATTCCACCTACTCTATATATTTGAAACCAACCAACAGCAGGCATCCTATACCCAAAGTCTATACTGCAATATGTAGGTAGGTTAGGATTGTAAGGAAACTCTCCTACATCTAAATCTCTTTCAAAAGGATAAACACGACCTGCAAAAGAAGTAAATTTAGCTCCATATTCTTGGTCAAACACCTCTCTAGACATATTCCTTTTTCTTTCAAGGATAAATTGGTCGCTTTTACCAGTAGGGAAGGCAAAATGATTATCCCAAGATGGTGCTTGATGGGATTCCCAGAGCTCATCTTCTTTACCAAGAAGATATAAATCGTATATCCAGTTAAAACCCTCTGGTGTGGTTATAAATATAGCCTTCCCTTTTCTGTCTGATAATGTTGGTGAAAGATACATATCCCATATCTTTCTTTTTACTTTGGCTGCCTCATCTACTATAAGCAAGTCTAATCCTTCTCCTACAAGCGAATCTGGATTGTCTGCTGACTTTGCTTCAACAGTAGTTCCCCATTTAAACTTTATAAACCTATCTTTTTCAGAAGCTCTTATAATATCATTTGAATGTCCGATAACCATAAGCCTCCAAATTTCTCTAAACATAAGGTCTGCCTTATCATAAGACAATCCTACAAGCCAAATTCTTTTATTGGGCTGAGAAGCATAGTAAGTTGCTTCCATTGCTGAGGCTGTTGTTTTACCAAACCTTCTTCCACATACCATGACAAAAAACCTTGCAGTATCTTTGGTAGGGTAATGAAGTTTCTTTTGCCCATTGTGAGGCTTGTACTTCATGTACTCAAACCACTTTTCTTTATATTCTAGCTGTGTATCTACCAAAAATTTGCATTATTTCTAAACTTAATTTAAGTTATATACTTAAAATATGCAAAAATTTGCATAATTAATGTTTTTTATAACAAGAAGGAGGACAGTATGTCCGAAGAAAACACACAAGCAACGACAGAAACAGTAAGTGAAAGTCCTGCTAAAGAAACTGCTCAACCTAGCCCAAATGATCAGTATATTGCAGAAAGCAAAAAGTATCGCAAAAGGGCTCAGGATGCTGAAGCTCGTTTAGCTGAGTTAGAAAAAAAGTTCACACAACAAGAAGAAAGTAAGTTAAAAGAGAAAGAAGAATTTAAAACATTGTATGAAAAGGCTTCTTCTCAAGTTGAAAGTTTAACTGCTAATTCTGAAAAGTGGACTAAATATGAAGAAACTAGACGAGGAAAACTTTTAGAAAGTCATCCTGAAGAAGATAGAGAGTCTTTATCTAAATTAGATTTAGATACTCTTGAATATGTAACAAGTAAAATTAATAACATAAAACCAAATGCTCCTGAAGTTGTTGGTAATGCTAGAAATGTTATTCCAGACAAGCCAGTTGATTGGCAGAATAAACAGTCTTTAAAAGAAAACTGGAGTAATATTGTTGGTCAGTACACCAAAAAACCAAAAGGAGCTAGAAAATAACAACTCTCAAAATGAAGGCTTCGGCAGTTGAAAGAGAGTTTAATTCCTTTAGGAGGGAAGATAAATGGCAACAAGTACAGGTTTAGCAAATCCTGCAGCTTCATATGCTTCTGATACAGAATTAGCTGTATTTATTCCAGAGCTATGGGCAGAAGCAGTAAGAGCTTCATTCAAAAAAAATCTAGTTTTAGCGAACTTAGGTGTTGATTACTCATCATTATTGGCATCAGGTGGAGATAAAGTTCATATTCCATCAGTAGCTGATGTGGCAAATATAGCAACTAAAGATCCTCATGTTCCAGTAAATTATACTAATGCAACAGAAGATGAAATCGCAATAACTGTAGGTACTCACAGCTATGCTTCAGCAATGGTTGATGATATGGGTAAAGTTCAGTCAAGTAGTGATTTATTATCTATGTATGCAGATTCTATTGGCTACAAAATGGCTTTAGGATTTGATGCTTCTTTAGAAACTACTTTAGCATTAACTACTGAGTGTATCAATATAGCAGGCAACACAGTTGCAAAAACTATTGATGCTTTAACATTAGCGCACATATCAAAAGTTGTAATGGAAAATGATTGTCCACTTAATGAGTGTACATTAGTTTTAAATCCAACTTTATATGCTTCATTATTTAGAATAGATGACTTTATTCATATTTCTAAAACTAATACAGCTAACATTCAAAATGGTTTAGTTGGATCAGTTATGGGTATGGATGTTGTTCTTTCTAATAACATTACATCAACAAATCATAATGATGCTGTTGATTCTGATGATGGTGCATTAACAAATGGCAATGTTCTTGGTGGATTCGTTGTTCATAATCAAGGTTTAGCTTATGCTTTTAGCAAACAGCCAACTATTGAATCTGAATACGATATTGATTATATCGCACACAAAATGGTAGGTGATATGATTTATGGTTCTGCTTTGAATCAAGATGCTAGCCAAACTAAAGTTTGGGGTATTGTTGAAGAAGGTACAACTGCTTGGTAAGAATTTCTTACTTTGCTTATTAATCTGTAAGGGGGGCTTATGCTCCCCTTGCATTAACTGGAGAATATATGAAAGATATAAAAGTAAAATTTAAAGGTTTATATGCACCATCTGGAAAAAGAACTGGTGTAGAATATTTTGTAGGAAAGGCAAGATTAGAACAATGGAAGAAAAGTGGAAAGTTTGACATAGAAGTTTTAGAAGAACCTAAAGCAAAGCCTAAAAAAGAAAAGGCTAAAAAGGAGAAAAAATAATGGCTCAAGATGGAGTTGTAAAACAAGCAAAAAAAGTTATAAGAGTTATCCCAACTATAGAAACAAGTGAGTATGCTTCAGGAGATGTAATATTTAATTCTGTAGCTATTCCAAATGCAGTAATAGGAAAGGGTGGTTGCTCTAAATTAATAGCTGCATATATGGTTAGTAATTCTACAGATAACTTGTTATTTGAAATGATATTTACAGAAAATTCTGCAACTTTTGGAACTGTTAATGCAACAGCAAATATTTCAGATGCAGATATAAGAACTGCAAAAGTATTAGCATCTTGGGCTTGTGAAGCAGTAGATGATACAACTGAGCATCTTGATAACTGTGAAATAAAAAGAATATTCGATACAAGAAGTGCAAATGGCAATACTGTAGGAAATCTTGATCCAACATTACTTCAAGCAGCTGAAGGTTCAACAGATGTATATTTTGCAGTAATAGGTGGCTCAACTATTACTTATGCTGGTGCAAATGATTTAGAGTTTATTTTTCATATAGAATATTAAAATAATATAAAAAAATGAATCTTATAAATGAGATTAAAAAGCATGAAGGCTTTAGGTCTAGGGTTTATAAATGCACAGAAGGATTTGATACCATAGGGTATGGATTT
>VTLG01006671.1_pt1 | contig 11769 bp, 13 predicted proteins | sample 4694571 | NCBI WGS metagenome assembly VTLG01 (sample SAMN12604809, study PRJNA352737) | marine metagenome | biome: ENVO:00000447; feature: ENVO:00000209|ENVO:00000569|ENVO:01000036; material: ENVO:00002151; isolation source: viral sequences binned using virsorter ... | reverse complement strand
TGGTAAGGGCGGTGCTTCATTATCGACAAGCGGTTCTTCTGTAATGACCATATTCTCAGGTGTATAGTCAAGAGGAATAAAACTAGGAAATGGAAAATCACACGTTGTAAATACACCATTCGGATCTTCCAGCAATAAATTACGATTACCAGTATTTTTTATATCACGATGTTGATAAGTACAACCAGGTACATCAATATCTGGTGGCTTTGTAATACTTAAATAATGAGGAGCATATATTTCTGGAACGTCTGGAATGTATATCTCACGAATATTTATATCAGGTATTTCAATCGTAGGCATCTCTTTTCTTTAACACCTCCACTTCCGAGAAACATTTAGGACAGGATACGTTGGCATAGACTCATCTATATCAATATCACCACCCCAAATTAATTCAGTATCGCACCAGTAACAGTTCATTTAATTATCGGCATAGATGGGCCAGTAACTTTTGGTAAACCTTGATCTAACATCTTTGGCATCATACCTTGTACATTACCAAGTATCTCATTCATTACTTTTGCTTTGAACTGTTCTGACGTTACATACTTGTAACCAAAGTACGCTCCACCACTCATGGAAGCTACCATAACAAATGAGATAATACTTAAAATCTGACAAATGCGATTTAGCATATTTTTAAAAATTCTTATTTTACTGTTAATTATAGGTATAGCACCAACTTATGTCATGGCAGGCATAATTCATAAAAAATTATTTAGCTAGAAGGTTCTGTAGGCCATGTAATGTTAAACGGATCAGATTGTGTTGGTACATCTCTTAGTGCCTGACGATAAGTTTTCCACTCGTCTGACAAGGTAAGATCACTACTAGCTCTCCAATCAGTTCCTTGTAATAACATATCTCTTTCCATTCTTACCTCTGCCCATTGCTCAGTTGTTAAAGCAGTTTGTTCTTCTGTAGTAGTGGATTCTACCTTCACATTGTAAACCTTACCACTGTCTACATAAGCATCTACCTTTGTAAGCTTCTGGGTAGGTTTTGTATAATCAAGAGAGGTTATAAGATCCACTACATTGTTTTCTGTAAGAAATGATGTCGGAACTCCATCTCTGGGAAAACAAGTGTTTGGAAATAGTTGTTGGATAGTACCAGTGCTTTTTACAGTAGTACCATCAAGAATTGCATAAGTCATAGTTAATTAATGTCCAAAGCGGGACTTCTGGGCGTTCCAATTTGTTGTTACTTCTGATGCGGTTAATGCTTTTCCTCGATAAAATCTCACTATTCCTTGTCTTATGCCAGGTTTCCCAAAACCATGAAAATTAAGGAAAAAATAGCTCATGTAATCATAGTTATAAAAATTTGTCACTGAATTTATAAGACTATTATTTAAATAAATCTTTGTCTCATCAGATGTATTATCTAGTCTAGAGTAAACTAAATGATTCCAATTAGTCCAACCAGCACCACTAGAAGGCGCACCACTTGGAGTAACTAAAACTCCATCACTAATACTGCCCGAATGAACTTCTATCTTATTCCCTTTGGATCCTGTGGTATATCCAGCGTCAAAGACACGATATCCTGTATATCTGTTGTCACCATTATTATCAACAAGTTTTGTAATACCCGTCCACGCAAAACCAGTTTCGTTGTGATCTAAATATAATTTAAACCAGCTTTCTATTGTAAATGGACCTGTACCGATACCATTGAAAACATTATTAGAATCAGTAGCACTTACAGTTGTTATATTATACAAAATTGATGCGCCGTTTGTAGTGGATGAGGAACTACCGGGTATGACTAAACCACACTGATCACCAGAGGAATTACTACTTTGTGAAGTAAATTCTATGCAACCACCACCATCAGAACTATTAAAACTAATATTTGGTGAATCAGAAGCGTTTCTAAAACTAACAGAATTACCTGTTCTAGATCTTAATAATCCATCGTTATAGTCATTAGCTAAGTTATGAACTGTATAGTCATTAGTATTTGTCCCACTTTGCCGACTCCAACAATTGATATCCGAGAAATCATAGTGTATATATAAATCAGTGTTTATGATTGAACTGCCACCACCTCCACCACTACTAGCAGCAGCACCAGCAGCAGCACGTAGTAAATGGTTTCTCATCCAAGGTCTCCTACGTTAGCTCCATACAAAGTAGTACCAATCTTCCAAAGTTCTATCGCTGTAGGTTTGCTTGTTGACAGGGTAGGAGCACTACCACCAACCCATGTGATTGTTGGGAAAGTTAAAGTGTATGAACCTGCTGTAACCACAAGAAGCATTGATTGACCAGCAGTCAAGCTATCACTTGCTGTTCTATTGGCCCCTAATGTCCAAGTTTGAATCATGCCATTGTCAGGATCTAAGGCAGCATTACCATCAGTTATGGCAAAAACATTTTCATTTATTGCATCTTCAAAGGTAACAGAACCTGTAAAAGTACCACCTGCAAGAGGCATTTTTGTACTATCAGTTGAACTTGCAGTAGCCCATGAAGTAACACCACTACCATCAGTCTGTAAATATTGACCACTATCACCATCATTATTTGGAAAAGTAAAAGTATAATTTGCAGCTGCTGAATGTGGTGGCCCCTTAACTGTTATACCGTGACTATTTTGTTCACAATTTAATTTAAATTGTCCTGCTCCTTTTGTTGAATTACCTTTAAAAATAACAACACCAGAACCATTAGGATCTAACTCAACATTACCGTTGGAAGTAGAAACAATATCTTGTCCCGCTACATCTAAATTACCACCAAGTTGTGGTGATGTATCTTCCACAACGTTAGAAATACCACTGGTAGAACTAGCACCTTGAGGGCCCTGTGTCGTAATTTCTACTGTTGTTACATCAGAAACCTGACTGACAGAAACTTGATTGGAAGATGTCATGTTGTATAACCCTCAGTAATTGTTAATGTTCCCTCTAAATAATATTGTTTCAAACCATTTCCATCAGTTAACAAAACGTCATACTTTAAACTTGAAGGGGTGAAGTTTGCTGTGTCAGTATCAGATAATTGCATATCAATAATACCACCTGTTCTATTGGTATAAGTGATAGACCAATCGGCATATTTAGTACTGCGATCATCACTGTAGACCATAGCTGCGACAGTATAACCAGTTAAATTAATTGGAGAACCAGTAGAATCCTTAAAAGTTAGCCTGATAGGAAAATCAGCCCTTCTTTTTAAATCAAAATTTGCAACGCCTGGATTAATTGCCATGTCTTAGTTTTTTGATTGTGTAGTTGATGTCACCTTATCTAATGATAACTTTTGCATTTCTAAAATCTGTTGATCTAACAATTTTATCGCACCAGTAATTTCATAAAGGGTAGCAAGTTGCTTTTCTTTCTCAATTAACAATTGTTGTTTTGTTTCCTGTAATTTTTGTATATCCATAATTTAAGCGTAGAGTGTCTTACCTTTAGTTATAGCAGCATCAATATCTGTAAACGAATATTCAGATGTCCATATTGATGTTGTGTTATCTACTTTTTTATAGGCTTTTATAATCTCAAGATGTTCTGCGTTTCTTTTTATCATTGCTTTCCATTCAGCCTCAGTTTGAAAAAATGCTGCTCTTGATGTATATGCTGAATAACTTTCATCTTTGTTAATTAAGGCAACGCTATCACCAGCAGCAGAGTAGATTGCTGCAATTTCATCTGCGGTTCTTTCTTCCATGATTTAAAAAGAAAAAGTAATTGTTTACAGTTTACCCTGCTTCGAGGGCTGTAACTTTTGCTGACAATTCTTGTACCGCTTTTACTAATATCGGGACAAATTTTCCATAAGATGCTTCTAATTTTTCTGGATTAGATTTATAAACAGCACCGATATAATCATTTTTATCCCCCAAAGCCGCATCTATTTCTTGTGCAATAAAACCAATTTCTGTTTTTCCATCATTTGCGCTGGGTTCACGCATTGCCCAAGTAAATTTTCTTGGTCTGAGTAAATTTATTATATCAAGTCCATCTTCTGAATCAATAATATCTGTCTTGTCTCTTTCATCTGAAAGAGCACTGATTGTTTGAACCTGACAACGAATTGCTGAAACACTTGAATTACCAAGAGTTACTTCATTAGAAGCACTGTTAGAAGAAGGATCTGCTTCATAACCAAGAGATGTGTTGTTATCTCCAGTTGTTGTAACATCACCAGCAGCAGAGCCTAATGCAGTGTTGTTATCACCAGTTGCAGCTGTTAACGCTTGGTATCCTACAGCAGTATTATTATCAGCGGTAGTGCAAGCGTCTAAAGCTTTAGCGCCTACCGCTGTATTTTGAGTTCCAGTTGTGTTATCAGTTAGTGCAGCATAGCCAACAGCTGAATTGTAATCGGCATTTGTGGCATCTTGTAAAGCCTTAGTACCAATAGCAGTGTTGAAATCTCCAGTATCATTTGTTTCCAAAGCACCTTCACCTAAAGCAGCATTTTGTTGTCCAGTTGTGTTTGATGATAATGATAATCTTCCAATTGCCGTATTAAGTATTCCAGTTGTGTTTGCACCTAAAGCATTATTTCCTACGCCTACATTGTTAGCACCTTGTGTATTCGCATCTAAAGCATTAGCGCCTACCGCTGTGTTGTTATTTCCATCTGTATTAGCAAATAAAGCATTTTGACCAAGTGCGGTGAGCCCACTTCCAGATGTATTTGTGTAAAGACTATCCTTACCGACTGAGGTGTTATTTGCACCAGTAGTATTTGCCGTTAAAGAATTTTTACCAATAGCAGTATTATTTTCACCAGATACAGAAGCATCTAAAGCACTTTCCCCAAGAACAGTATTACCAGTAACAGAGTTTGCACCTTTACCAATATTTACTGAATTTATTGTTCCATCTACAGGAAAAGCAGGTCCACCAGTTGCTGTAAATAAATTTATAAAATCATTATTTGCTTCATTTCTCATCTTCATCAAATCATTATTTGTGTCAAAGAAAAGCATGCCTGCTAAGGTTGTACTTGGATCACTTGAACCTTGATTGTTTGATAATATCGCCAGTAATGCCTGATTTATGTCAGCCCTGACGTTAGCACCCGTAGAGTTGTCTATTACATAATCATGCTGTGCCATTTGTAAAACAAAATTTTATCTAATTATATATTACCCTAAAATTAACTTCCACGCCCAAATCCTGTAGCAGCATATTTAAAATTCCTGTTTACATTGTTACCGTTGGAATCTTTCACATCAATATCAAAACCTGTTCCAGTTATATTTGATAAAGTAAAGAAATCTCCTGACTGTGCATTTTCAATAGTAATACCTATTAAAGGTTTAACGGAATTTGCAGCAACACTTGTATTAGCTTGCCCTGTAAAGAAACTATTGGTAAATGTCACAGATTTAGTAGATGTTCCAGAAGCAAAAACTCCATTGGTGGCCCCTGAATTACCAAGACTTGTTTCTGTTCTACTTTCTATTTGCGCTGTATATCCCAACTGTTCAAGTACAATCGATTGTGCGATATCTTTTGTTTCAAGATCACATCTAAATTTGAAACCTCTTGCAATAAATTTACCATTTACAAAGGGGTTAAACTGACTAAACTCTGCACTGAAATTGCAATTACCACTGGTTGATAACGATGTTGCAGAAGTTAATGTAAAAGTATTGGTGGTAATGCTTTGTATTTCATAATCACCATCAACTCCTGCTCCAGATGTAAAGTCAATAGTTACAAAACTTCCGACACTGTACCCATGCCCTGATTTGGTGATAGTAATTATTTTTCCATCACTATTTGATCCATTATTTATCGTATATGTAGCAGCAGTTGAAGTGTCTGGGTCAGAATTAGTTGTTGCGACAAGTAATTTAGCGTTTACATCTAAAGCAGTATTACCATCAAAATCAGTCCATGTATTAATATTTGCACTTCTAGCATCAAATAAATTATTAAGATAAAAACCTCTTGTAACAACATGTCTTTGCAAGACTATTGGTTGTACGCCGCCTAAATCTAAAGTGTTTGCAAAACTGTAAGTACCACCTGAGACAACTGTGTTTGCTACCAAATCTAAATCTTCTATGGCATCAAAATCTGGAATACTATCAACATTATCATCAAGACCAAGAACAAGACCATTTAACGTACTATCAAAAAAACAACCAACTTTTGTTCCGTTAAAAGGTGTACCGTCAGTATCTTCTCTATCTGTTAAAACTGTTAATTTAGAAAATATATCAGGTTGTGTTGAAATATTTTTTATTGAGGCAGCGTTAGCACTTACTCTCCCACCGTCATCTTTAAAGGCTAAAAAATAAGTTCCATTAACAATATTCGGTACGATAGTTTCGTTTACATTTCCAGATAATTCGGGAATAACATCAATTGATTTATCAAAAGATGCTCCAGTTGTTAAATTTGATCCTCGGATTATTACGTTTCCACCATGTATAACGTCAACATCAGTTGATTTATCAAAACGTAATCTCACAAATTGATTAGATAATGGTTCAATCTGTACATTTTGAACATCTGCTGGTAAAGATGTTTTCCCTACAGCGTTAAAATCTAATGTTGAAGTACCAGAACTTAATTTTCCTAACGCATTAAAGGATTTAACAGCAAATTTATAAAAGCCTAGTCTTGATTCAAAAAGTTCAAAACTAGGTCTAGCAACCCTCAATCTTTCTGGATTATCATTTTGATATTGAAATTCCAATAAATATTCCTTAACACCCTGTACTGGTTCCCAAGTAACAAATATTTTTGACACGGCTCTATTATTAAGTTGAACTATTTGTTCTGTGGCTGTTAAGTTACTTGGTGAAGGTTTTTCATCCAGTAGAGTTGTTATCGTTCTTGGATTGGCAGCAACAGTTGTATCTTCTACCTGTGAATATTTATTTGTGTCATGAATAACTGCTGTAATAGTATATTCAAATTCATTTTTCTCTTCAATAGAAATTACACGATATATTTGAAATTCAACAGATGTATTTCTTATTGCATAAATTGAATTAACATTAGGTGCTTTTGAAAATGCAGATGAAACAGTAATAAGTGAACCATCAACAGAATCTATAGTTCTTGTCTCTACTATTTGTCCATCAGAATCAGCAGTTGGCATAATAACTGAAATGGTAGCTCCATTAGAATCTGCTAAATCAGTATTATTTGCATCATCAACAACAATCTTAGTTAAGTCAGTAACAGATTTTATACGGCCACCTCTTCTAATCCCTGCTCTAAAAGAATCTGCAATGGCAATAATTGTAGAAGGTCTTACAATCACACCAGCTTCAAGAGTAGTTGTAAAAGAAACAACCTCAGATTCTTTTAAATTTGAATATAAAAACCAACGTCCTAATCTATTTGCTTGACCTCTGGAAGTACAGGCAAATGCTTTCAAAGTTTTTCTTGTTTCGCCAAATTTAGATATGGAATCAAATAAGGCTGGTATTTCATTAGTAGTAACTAATTCATAATCTATTGTTTGAGTTTCATTATCAAAATAAGCAACCTCAACCTCTGTATATTTTGTTCTTTGTCCTACACCCTGATATATAAAACCTTCCTCTGTAACATTTGAGTTATTAAAAATATATTGAGGATCAGATGTATTGTTTGATGTATTGGTTGGTCTGTCTTGAGATATTTGTAATGAGCCATTGCTATAAAATGGCATCGCATTCATTACAGAACATAAATCATTAATTAACGTATAGGCATCATTTCTTTTATCAAGAATCACGTTACAACTAAATCTTGGCTCCGTTGTGTTTGTAATGGGGTCTGTAATTAATTTACTGGCATAAGCACTTGCGGAATAAAAACTAAAAACATCTAAAGTATCTGCATCAATAACACCATTTGCACCACCAAAACCTTTATCTGTTGTCAAAATGTCGTACAAAATCCAAGATGGGTCTGAACACCATTCCTTGCTTTCTTTAAAGGTTCCATCAAAAACATACTCATCAGGATAAATTACTCTTCCATTATCACTATCAATTGTCGTTCCACTCGGTATGAGTATTTTAGTTCCCTTGAGCCTATACATACGTTGAGGATAGGTTTGAAATTCCTGTGCGTTGAATCTTATAGCAACATAAGCAAAACCCTGATATGCACTTGTATCTGTATTTATTTCTGTAAAAGATAAAAAGTTTGTTTTGTTTTGTGTTTTTATATCTGTACTATCCTCTGTATTTCTAATAACTGTTATTGACACTGGAAAGCTCATTGATTTTTCAAACTTAACCTCAAAATCTTTAACAAATGGACTTGTTGCCTTACCATTAATAGAATTTGCCTGTACTGGATTATGGACAGAGCCATCATTCTCTGTAATTCGTATTGATATTTTTACTTCAGTTCCAAGAATATCTCCATTATCTTCATACTGTTGTAACATTGGAATTTGAACTGATACTCTTACCTTATCAACATTAGTATTTGTAATTGATCTTGTGACAGGAGTTGCTTTTGTTACTTCAACATTAACAGGAACAGTATTTTCTATCGCATTAATTTCTTGTAATGCTTCTTGATCTGATGCGCCATTTTTAAAAAAAACTTCTACATCAGAAAAATTTTCTTCACCATTTGCATTTAATAATGGTGTTCTATCAAGAAAAACATTTTTTCTAAAAGTATTAGTTCCAACGCCGCCAGGATCTAATATTGAATCGATTTCTCCATAACCGAGCAAATCTACTACTGTTGCAAATTGCTTACTACGTATGCCACCATCTATTACTTCAGGATCTACTACCTTTCTATGGGTTTCAAAATCAGGCCATGCCATATCAGGTTATGCTCTCAACTATTTGAGTAGAATTTGTTCCTGAACTTATTATAATTGAACCGCTATATACTGAACCATAAATAATTGGTATTGGAACACCGCTAGAACTTACATTCTGGATACCACTAAAAGAATATGAACCTCTTATTCTTGGGTCAATATCACTTATGTCTGAACGATTAGAAACAGGATTTAGTGGTGATAATAAATTTACAATACCATCAAATACCAAATTAGTACCATAAATTCTTAATCCATAGGCAACAGCGGCACCTAAAATCCCCCCAATAGCAGCCCCAACAAAAGCAGCCCCACCACCAACTAATACTGCGCCAAGCACTGCGGGAAGAGAACCAGTAGCTATTGGAATAATTTGAATATCACCCTGACCAGACATTGATAAATATTCTTCTGTAATTACTTTTCCACCCATTTTGATTTTATAAATTTGGTCATTCATATGTTTTTGCACACCTTCAAAATTTGCAATTAAAAAACTCATAGCCTGCTGTGGAGACTTCACCGCAGCCATAAAATATGACTTTCCTAAAAATTGTCTTAATTTTCCATAAACTTTTATTTTTTTAAGCTGCATATCTATAAACTCCTCTTAGTGCTTGTTGATATCTTAAATCAAAAAGTTCTCTGCAACTCAAAGCTCTTATATTATGATTCAATATCATGTTATCACCAATATAAACAGCAACATGATCTAAATTACCTGTAATGGATTGGAAAAGTAAAACATCTCCAATTTTTATATCTTTATTATTAGATTGTTTTATAAAATTTAATTTTGGTAAAGCAAATTCAAATTCTGGATTATTTATAAAATCTTTTATTTTTTTTGGTCTTTTCCAATATTTGATATTTATATTTTTGTTTTCTTGAAACCAGTCCGTCACAATAGACCAACAATCATATTTTCCCCAGATAAATTTACGACCAATTAGTGAAGGAGCTTTCCAACCTGTAGGCTCAAACAATTCCCAGTGGTCGTGTTCAATACTATAAATAAAATATGGAAATCCAAGATGCTCACAAGCGGCTCTATCTGTATCAGAAGGTGTTGCAGCTCCTACAGGGTGACTATGTATTACACCAATAACTTCTCCTGTGTCTTCACATTCTGCCCAATCATCAGGATCAAGAATAAAAAATTCAAACTTGCCTTCTGCTAAATTTTTACAAGGCCAAAAGGTTTCTTTTCCTTTGATTATTGCCAACAAACCACAAGCCTCTTCTGGCGCTTGTTCTTGTGCATATTTTATAAAAGTTTCTTTCCAAGTCATAATTAAAAATTAACAAAAGTTCCGACCCCTGGAAAGTCACCTCTTGTAACAAGTTTTTTAGGTGCGGTTATACCAAACAAATCAAAAGAACTTACAAGCTCAAATTGTACAATATTACTATTTTCAACAATTTTTCTTTCAATAAAATAAACCTCACGCGGTAACTCTGCTGAAGGATCAACAGAACCATTTTTATATGGATTGACATTAGATGGGAAATTTATTTCATCAAGATCTTTACTTAAAGCTCTACGTCTTGTAACTTTTGCTCCTGCTAAATCAGAAAATGCAGTTTTTTGATTTGTAAGCTGTAATATTGCCGTAATTGTTCCTAATAAATTAGAAAGAGTTAAGGTTGGTCTTGGCAACTTCCCTTTGCCAGAATACTTAAAACCATCTGCTTTGCAGGGCATCCTACTGTATGTATTAGATTGCCATACAATGTCTGTGCTATCTTTCATGTTATTACCGCTATGAAATAGATATACAGTAGGATTAGAAATTGTCGAATTTACATTAAAAGTTACATTATGAGTGCCTGTTATTGTTGCAGAATTAATAGCTGTAACTGTAAAAGTATTTGTAGCAACTGTTTGTATTGTATAAATTCCATCAATAGCACCACCAGTAGCAAACTTTAAACTTAAAATTAATCCAGCAGAAAATCCATGAGAATTTAAAGTTATAGTTATTGTTGTCCCACTTTGTACATATTGTCCTGTTTTAGCTACCTTTGTATAGTGAATATCAGGTTTTAATTCAACTGAAAAAAATTCAAGAATTGATTTATTTGTAAGCTGTTGAAGCTCAGAAGTAGGATTTACATAGTCATCAGATTTAGAATAATTTGTCATTTATGGTTCAAATACTTCACGAAAAGTACAATTAATTATTGCTCTGTTTGAAAAGGGAATAGTTTTTGTCCAAGAATCACAAACAAAAGTACCTGTTCCTAATTTTGTAAAAGTACATAATCCAGACGTACTATAATCAATTGCGGCACTTGTGTCTGTAACAGTAAAAGTATCTGTATCCGTTACTGAAGTTACTGAATATGTTCCATCAGTGCTGGAACCTGTCGTAAAATCAATAACTATAGAATCACCTTTCAGTAAGGTATGTGAAGTCACTGTTATTGTTATAACTGTACCTGATTGTGAATAGGAACCTGTCTTTGTCAGTCTTTCTCCTGGTGGTGTAAATGTAAAACTGGCCTGATCTGCAACCCTTGTTTCTAAAAACGCTTCAATGATATCTGAATCAGCCTCAGACACATTAAAAGTAAGGTCATATACTTTTGGGTCTTGAGAAAAAGGAAGGCCATATAAAGCCCTAAACTCATAACCATCACCAAGAGAGGAGACTCTTACTTTTGGCTTACTTTTTTTTCTCATCCCATAGGTGGGAGAAATATCTGGAAAACTTGCCATTATCTATTTAATAAACCTCCTGCTCTTTGTTCATCAATTATAGTTGCTTGAACAACACCAGCAATTAAAGATCCAAGTTGATCGGCCTCTGATCCATTACCTTGAACAGAACTACCCGAAGCATCTACGTTTACTGTAATCATGTTGTTAGTGGTATTACCTCCTCCACCTCTAGGAACTGAAGGTAAAATTGTTCCAGATGTGCGAGGTACAAATAATTCAGGTTGACGTTCTCCAACTATATAAGGCTGGCCAGCTTTTACAGGGCCGCCATTTTCCTTG
>VTLG01004937.1_pt1 | contig 11769 bp, 18 predicted proteins | sample 4694571 | NCBI WGS metagenome assembly VTLG01 (sample SAMN12604809, study PRJNA352737) | marine metagenome | biome: ENVO:00000447; feature: ENVO:00000209|ENVO:00000569|ENVO:01000036; material: ENVO:00002151; isolation source: viral sequences binned using virsorter ... | reverse complement strand
TAACACGATTTGAGTGCAATGGTTTAGTTGATACTAATGAAACTGTTTTAGAAAATGCAAGAGAGTTGCTTGCAAATGTAAGAGGTTTTTTAAATTATGTAGATGGTAAATATTCAATATTAATAGAAGATACAGGATCATCAACATTTAGTATTACAGAAGATCATATTTTAAATTTAGGTATAAAAATAAGATATGAAGATAAAGCAGAAAAACTAAACAAAGTTGTTGTGCAATTTTTTAACGCACAAAAGAAATTTGAAGCTGATACAAAAACTGCTTTTCATAATGACAATGCAACCACATTTAAAAATGATGATGGTGGTGAAGAGTTAGAAACAACTGCTGAATTTCCATATATTACAAATCCATATATTGCTTTTAATATGGCAAAAACAATTCTTAACAGAAGCAGAAATCAAAAAACTATAACCTTTGTCGGTACTCCAAGACTGTACAACCTAGTTGCAGGTGATGTTGTTGATATTACCTATTCGCCATATAACCTATCAAGTGCTTTATATAGGATTGAAGCTGTAAACCTTTTAGAAAATGGTTTAGTTAATATACAAATGCTTGAATATCTTGATATATATTCTTGGGATGCTAATGCACCAACAGAAAATGTTGGTGATGAAACAAGATTGCCTACAGGCACAGAAACTTCTAAAGTTACATCTCTTGCTTTTACAGACACAAACTCAAGTGCAACAGGGAGACCTTTTTTATCTTGGACAAATCCCACAGATTATCCATCAAAAGAATTTAGAGTTTCAATAGTAGATGCAAGTGGTAATGAGGTTCATAATAGAATTGTTAGCGATAGCAAGATTGATCTAAACTTTATTAAAACAGCATCAAATTATGTAGCTTCTGTAACTACAATCAATGCAATCGGAGCAGAATCAGAATCAACTGATTTAACTTTTACTGTTGCAGATGAACCAATAAAAGCAGGTGATATACAAGCAGGCACAATAACTGCTGATAGATTAAATGTTACAGACTTAGCTCTTGATTTTACTGCTGCTACTGTTTCAGGTGCATCAATAGGATCATTTCAAAACAACACAATGCGATTGAAAAAAGTTGCAGACTTGGGTACAGCAACAGGTATCTATCATATTTATTGTAGAGTTTTTGGTGGTAATGGTGAGGTAAAAACATTATCTATTGTTGCAGGTGATGGAACTTATGGCACAGGATCAAGCTTTGAGCTAAGAGATGATTTTGCCTATAGTGATGGATCAACACCAACAATACCTACAGCAGATGAAGGTTCTGCTCAATATCATTCTGGACAAACACAGTTCTTTTCAGCAATTGATAGATTTGATAGCACCAACGAAATGGTGCAAAAAGATTTTATTGTCAGAAAAGTAAGCAATACAAGCAGAACACTAAGATTATATGTTTTAGCTCAAGGCGATGGCAACAATAAGCAATTAAGTAATGTTCAATATGGTTTTTATAGATTCTCGGAGATTTGATGCCAATACATAATTTTGATTTTAGCTATAAATACAACAGCATGAAAACAATGCCAAAAAGTATTGACGATGATACACAAATAGTTAGAGAAGTTTGTGTTGAAGTAACAGGTGTTGATGTCTTAGATAGCGAAAAAACACACACTGAAAAAATGTATTCACAACTAGAAGGCGTTTATAGCTTACGAGATAATGATTTACCACCTGATTTTATTTTATTAAAAGATATTACAGAGCAACAAATAATAGATTGGTATAAAAAAACTGTAACCTTAGATGATTTAAATATTTACTTTACTTGGCAAATATTTGGTATTGATGAGGTAAATGCATGAGTTTATATTTCAAACACTATAGATATAAACTACAATAGATATGAGGACAGAATATGGCAACACATGATTATAATATAGCTAACCAAACAGGAGCAGACTTTAGAGCAGACTTAAATAATGCTCTTTTAGCTATTGTTTCTAACAACAGCAATGCTACATCTCCAAGCACTACTTACGCTTATCAGCTTTGGGTTGACACAGCTAACAATGTTTTAAAACTAAGAAACTCTGCTAATAGTGATTGGATAACAACTGGTATTAGTATTACAGCTTCAAATAGTTTTACAGGTGATATTACTGGTAATAGTGCAACAGCAACAGCATTAGCTACTGCAAGAACAATCAATGGTGTAAGTTTTGATGGCACAGCAAACATTTCTTTCAATACTGATTCTGTAAGTGAAGGTTCAAGTAATTTATATTTTACAAACGAAAGAGTAGACGATCAGGTAAATTCTTTACTTACAGCAGGAAGTGGTATCAGTCTTACTTATGATGATGCAGCAGGTACATTAACAATTGCAAACACCAACTCTGCTGATATCACTAGCGTTGTTGCAGGTGATGGTCTTACAGGTGGCGGAACTTCAGGCGATGTAACTTTAGCAGTAAGTGTTGATGATTCTTCTATAGAAATAAATTCAGATACTTTAAGAGTAAAAGCAAGCGGTATCACAAATGCTATGCTTGCAGGATCAATAGCAAATGACAAACTTGCAGGCTCTATAGCAAACAGTAAGCTTGCAAACTCAAGCGTTACAATTAATTCTCAAGCTATATCTTTGGGCGGATCACATACTTTTGATAGCGATGATATTGGTGAGGGTTCTAGCAATCTATATTTCACCAATGCAAGAGCTAGAGGATCATTAAGTATAGGATCAGAGGGATCAGCAAGTGGTAATGGTGCTATTGCTTACAATAGCTCAACAGGTGTATTTACTTATACACCACCAGTTATAAGTGGCTTGTCAGGCAACACAGACGATCTATCGGAAGGATCATCTAATCTGTATTACACAGATACAAGATCAAATGCTGCAATAGATGCAAGAGTGACTAATACATTTATAAATAATTTATCAGGTGTTGTAGCAGATACTACAACTGCTTTAGCTACAGCAAGATCGATTGCATTGTCAGGCGATGTAACTGCTTCAGGTGTAAGTTTTGATGGCACAGGTGATATAACCTTATCAACAACCATATCTGCAAACAGCGTAGCACTTGGCACAGATACTACAGGAAACTATGTTGCTACAATTGCAGATGCAGGTAATTCAAGAATTACTGTTGCAAATTCAGGAAGTGAGACTGCTGCTGTAACTTTAGACATAGCAGATGATGCTATAGGCACAGATCAATTAGCTAACAATGCTGTAGCTTTAGGCACACAATCAACAGGAAACTATGTTGCTGGTATATCAGGCACAACAAACGAGATTGAGGTTTCAGGATCAGGAAGTGAGACTGCAAGCGTAACAATTGGCTTGCCAGATAATGTCACAATTGCAGGCGATTTAACAGTCAATGGAACAACAACCACAGTAAATACATCAACATTAGAAGTCGAAGATCCACTTATAAAACTTGCAAAAGCAAATAGTGGTGCTGATAGTGTTGATATAGGTTTTTATGGTTTGTATGACACTTCTGGATCACAGGATTTATATGCAGGATTATTTAGGGATGCATCTGATAGTGGCAAGTTTAAGCTTTTTAAGGATTTACAAGCAGAGCCAACAACTACAGTAAACACTTCAGGAACAGGTTATGCAGTTGGCACTTTAGTTTCTAACTTAGAGGGAGATGTAACAGGTAATGTAACAGGAAATGTGTCAGGAACAGCAGCTACAGTTACAGGTGCAGCACAAACAAATATTACAAGTCTTGGAACATTAACAGGTCTAACAACTACAGGTGATGTTAATTTAGGTGATGATGATAAAGTCATATTTGGAGCAGGTTCAGATTTACAGATTTTTCATGATGGTAGTAATAGTTTTGTTAAAGATGCAGGAACTGGTAATTTAAAAATACTTGCAGATAATCTTTTGTTGCAAAGAGCAGATGAATCACAAACTTATATACAAGCACTAACTGGTGGTGGAGTTGATTTAAGACACGCAGGTAATGTAAAACTTGCCACAACAAGTTCAGGTGTAGATGTTACAGGAACATTAACTGCTTCAACAAATCTAGAAGCAGGAAGTAGTGGCTTTTTACGATTCGTTGCAGGATCATCAACTACTCCATCTATTTTATTTGGTGATTCCTCTGGAACAGGTGGAACTTTATCATTTAAGAGAAATGCAGATTCAGCCGTTGCTATGTCTATTGATGCAACAGGAACACTTACTGCAACTACACTTGCAGGAACTTTATCAACAGCAGCACAAACAAACATAACGAGTGTTGGAACGCTTACAACTCTTACAGTAGATGACATAACTATTGATGGCTCTACTATTTCTGATAGTGGTAATTTAACTATTGATGCTGGTGCGGACATAATCTTAGATGTTGATGGAGCAGATGTATTTTTTAAAGATAATGGTACAACATTTGGACAAATAAGAAATGCTAGTAATAATTTAAGAATACAAAGCTCTATACAAGATGCTGATATTGTTTTTAGAGGAGATGATGGTGGCACAAATGTAACTGCCCTTACCCTTGATATGTCAGATGCTGGTGCAGCTACTTTTAATGCAGGAATTACAAGTGGAAATATTGCAATTACAACAACAGGTTCAAGTCAAATAAGTTTGTTAGATTCTGATAATGGTTTTGCAGCTTCTACTATAAATGTTGAAAATGGTGGTAGAGATTTAAAACTTACTACACCTCAAGATACAATTTTTGTTCAAGGTTCAACAGAATCTATGAGAATTTTAGATGGTGGAAATGTTGGTATAGGAACTACAAGTCCTGCTACAGATTTACACATTTCGTCAGCTACTCCAACAATAACATTTACAGATACCGATAATAATTATGATGCAACCATAGCAGGTCTTAGTGGTAGTTTGGTTTTAAAAGCTGATGCTAATGCAGAGTTTGGCACTGAAACAATACAATTTCATACAGGCGGCAGTCAAAGAGCAACTATTGATTCTTCAGGAAATGTTGGTATAGGAACATCTTCACCAGACGCTAAACTTCAAATTATGAACAACGATGGTAGTTCATATAGGTTTGGATTTGGTGGAACTTCTGATGTTTATTTGGATGCAGATAATGTTTACTTTAGAACTGATAATGGTGGTGCTAACACAGCTATTATAAGTACATCAGGAGTTGGTATAGGAACTTCAAGTCCTGATTGTGAATTAAATATTGTAGACGCATCTACTCCAACTCTAAGAATTAAAGACACAACTAATAATTGTCAACTTCAACTATATGCTCAAAATTCAGATGCTCATATTGGCACATCAAGCAATCATGCATTAATAGTAGACACAAACGATACAGAAAGTGCAAGATTTCATACAGACGGACACTTTCTTATAGGAACTACAACAAATCAAGGTGTTGGTGGTATATCTTTTCAACATGCTTCTTCAGGTGTAAACATACAACAAAATTCAGATAGTACGTCAGGTGGTTACGAATTTTATGTATTTAGAAGAAACAGTACACAGATTGGCTCTATCAATCAAAGTTCAACCAATGCTGTAACTTACAACACATCATCAGATGCAAGACTTAAAGATGTTACAGGAAGTGCAAGAGGTTTAGATGTAATCAATAATCTAAATCCTGTTGCTTATAACTGGAAAGCTGATAACCATGCAGATGAAGGATTAATAGCACAAGAGGTTGAAAAGCTAGTGCCAAATGCAGTCAATCAAGATGAAGATGGTTATTACTCAATGGATTATAGTAAACTTGTTACGCATCTTGTAAAAGGTATGCAAGAGCAACAAGAACAAATAGAATCATTAAAAAGTGAAATTGCAAATTTAAAAGGAGAATAATATGAATTGGAATTGCAAAACAATAGATGTGTATACACATGAACACAATGGACATGAAGGAGTAATCTACAATGTGCATTGGCGAGTTTCTAAAGGTGAAGGAGATTTATCTGCATCATCTTATGGCACGCAATCTTTAAACACAGAAGAGCTTGAAAACTTTACACCATTAGCAGATGTTACAGAAGCTATGGTACAAGGTTGGGTTGAAGCTGCTATGGGTGAAGAAGCAGTTGCCGATTTAGAAAGCAACTTGGATTCTCGAATTGAAGAATTAGAAAATCCAACAACTGAAACCATTACTTTAGGAGAGTAAGTATGAGTGAAGAAAACACTACAAATGAAAATCCTGTAATTATTAATTTTAACAATAGGGAATACAAAGCAGAAGATTTATCACCAGAACAACTAGAGCTAGCAGGTTTGCTTAATGTGGTTGGGCGTGAGATCGCAGGTCTGCAAGCTTATTATGATAAGTGGGTTACAACCAACGATCATAAGAAGCGATTAATAGAAGCCTTTAGTGCTACTTTAGCAGGTGAAGAAGAGGAGCAAGAGGAAGAATAATGGCTCGAAAGACCGCTAATGATGTTGCTTCAGATTTACGAGTGCATGAGAAAATGTGCGAGGAAAGATGGAAAACTATTTACAAAAAGACCGATGCCTTGCAGGGTTCGGTTGATCATGTAAAGATTTGGCTCATTGGTGGTCTTACAACTATAGTAGCTTCTTTAGTAACTTTGATAGTTAAAACATCTATGTAATATGATTGAAAAATTAATTGATCCGATTAGTAATATTCTGGATAAATTTGTTGCTGATAAAGATTTAAAAGCAAAACTGCAACATGAATTAGATCAAGAACTGCATAAAGCTAATATGGCACAAGTTGAGATCAATAAGATTGAAGCAAGCCATAGATCAATATTTGTTGCAGGTTGGCGGCCTTTTCTTGGATGGAGCTTATCTTTTGCTATGGCTTGGCACTATGTGTTAGCACCATTAATTTTATTTATTGCAGGTTTCTTTGGGTATCAATTACCACAACTTCCAGAATTTGATATGGCTTCTTTAATGACTGTATTGATGGGAATGTTGGGTTTGGGTGGTCTTAGAACAGTAGAGAAAATAAATGGCGTTGCTAAGTGATGGATAAACAAATCATTAAAGATCGCTTAATAGATTTTGAAGCTATGGTGCTTCAACCTTATAAATGTGCGAGTGGATTCCTAAGTTTGGGTGTAGGAAGAAATTTAGATGCCAATGGTATTAGTGAGGAAGAAGCACTATATCTTTTAAATAATGATATTGAAGCGGTCATAAATAAATTAGATAAACATTGGAAGGTTTGGCGTAGCTTTCCAATAGCAGCACAATATGTTTGCATTGATCTTGTATTTAATATGGGAATTAATGCATGGATGTCATTTAGAAAAACCAGAGCATATATGGAGCTAGGACAATGGGAAGAAGCAAGTAAAGAATTGCTGAATTCAAAATACGCAAGTCAGGTGGGAAGAAGAGCATTATTTAATAGTGAGGAGCTTGCCAAATGTCAAAGTCAAGCGAACAGCACCAAAGCAATTCAAGACTAGGAGCATTAGGCGAATCGCTAGTGCAAACATTTTTGCTTGAGTATTGCGATTGGTGTTATCCAACGCAAGACAAACATCCTGCTGATCTACTCGTTGAGTTAGGATCAGCTAAATATACAGTACAAGTTAAAACAAGAAAGGAAACAAAAGAAGGAAAATATGTTTTTGCACATGAACCATCAAGAGCAAAGTCTGAAGTATATCGGCATTATCATTGCGATATTTACGCTTTTGTATTCGTTGGTTCTAGAGGGAAGCGTATCAAGTTCCAACCAAATAACACTACGCAGAATTACTTTACCTTTACAAATAAACAGATAACAGACACCTTTGAAATAGATACCCTGCAAGAAACCTTAGAAGAATTAAGTTCAGTACCTAAAATAAATAAGTTATAAATATTTGCATATCTATATATTTTTATATATATTGTCTATGTGTTTAACAAAAAAGGAGTAGTAAACATGGAAATAAAACTTAAAAGACTTCATAGCAACAATGCTCATGTTGGTACATGCTATAACAACTATAGACATGATTCATCTAAATCATTATATGGTTATAAAAACTTTAGGATCAGAACAGATTTTTATGCAGGTGGCTGGTATGTAGAAGAGATAAGAGGTGGTGTCAGACATCAAATCTCTAATGACAAATTTGGTATGACATTTAAAGAAGCTAGACAATGGCTTGAAAACTTTTTACAAAATAGAGAGGTGGAGTAAATGCTCACAGGTATAGAGGTGTATATGTTTACTTTGATGTGCGAAATGCAAATCAAAAAACATAAATATGATCATAAGAATAACTATGATTATTATTTTGATAATGATGGTGGTTGGAAAATTTATCAATTATATAAGCAAAGAAACAATATTGTTACAGCTTATATGAATTGTCAAAAACAGGAGGGTAAGTAAATGGAAAATACAGCACAAGATATATTAGATAATATTATTCAAAAATCTAAAGATGAAAAATTGGTAAGACAATTAATCATTGAGATTTTTAAAGACCAAAAGGAGGGTAAGTAAATGGAAACTACATTTAACTATTGGATTATGCAAGAGCCTAGAAAAAATGCTCATAGGCAAGACTTTAAAATGATCGCTAGGTATAAAGATTTTGATGAAGCTAAGATCAGAATGTTGCGTGAGCTTGCTAAAGGTAAACGCAGCTATATTAAGTCTGTAAAGATCAGCGATGGTGGTTATTATGGTCGGTAAACTAACTAGAGATGATATAGCTACTGCATCTATAGCACCTTACTTGTTTAATGAGTATAAGTATGGCTCAAGGAATGAAGCACTTAAAAGGTGTATAGATGCAAAACAAGGAAAGCAAACTAGGTTTGATCAGACTTTAATACAAAGAATGGGAGATGTGTTAGAAGCACCTTGCATAGATGAAGCTTGCAACATTCTTGGATTGACCGATGTGCAAACAAATATAAGTGTTGTTGCAAAACATCCATATCTTTTGTTTGAAGCATCTTTAGATGGAATGGCTAATGCAAGTAATATAACAATTAAAGAGGATGAAAGCAGAGGTATCTATCTTCCAAATGCAACAGAAGTAAAGCTAAATGGTAAAGGCATAGTTGAGAATAAGATAACAAATTCATACCCAGAAAATCCACCTGCTAATTGGCGTGGTGTATTACAACTGCAAGCACAAATGGAGTGTGCAGGAGTTGATTGGGGTGTTTTGTGTGTGTTGTATCAGTCAACAACTTTTAGAATATTTGTGTATAAGCGTGATCCTGCTTTTGCGGCCAAACTCAGAACAGCAGTAGAAGATTGGAACAAAAGAGTTAAAGACGAAAACTACTTTCCATTTGAGTTACTTGATGAAAATCGTAATGATGGCCTGCTAGTGCATCCTGAAGCTACAGAAGATGAAGTGGTTGATCTTGATAAGCTGTATGAGGATCACGCAAGGCAAATCATGTTATGCGATGAAACTATCAAAAACGCAAAGGCGAGCAAACAAAATGCAATGGCGAAGTTGATGGAAGCAATGGGTAATCATAGTAAGGCAAGAGTGGGTGAGTTTAGTATTAATTGGGGTATGACACACTACAAGGCTAAAGAGGAAAAGGTTATACCTGCAAAAGAAGCTTATAGCATTAGAAGGAAAACTTTGAACATAAAAAGGATGTCAGAATAAATGAATGTTTTAAGTCTTTTTGATGGTATGAGTTGTGGGCAAATAGCTTTGGATAGACTTGGTATTAAAGTAGATAATTATTATGCAAGTGAAATTAAAAAGGCTGCAATTGAAGTTACACAATACAATTACCCAAAAACAATACAAGTTGGCGATGTTACAAAATTAAAAACTGAATCTTTACCAAAAATAGATTTATTAATTGCAGGTTCGCCTTGTCAAGATTTTAGTAGAGCAAACTCAATTCGTGAAGGTTTGCAGGGTAAGAAAAGTGTTTTGTTTTATGAATTTTTACGCATATTAACAGAAACACAACCAAAGTATTGGTTACTAGAAAATGTTGTAATGGATCATATATCTTATGGCGAATTGTCAAAAGAGCTTGGTGTTTACCCTGTAAAAATATGTAGTTCTTTAGTTAGTGGTCAACTAAGACAAAGACTTTATTGGACGAATATCAAAACTAAAGAAGATTTGTTTGGATTTAAGCATGTATATATAAAACAACCTACAGACAAAAACATTTACTTACAAAGTCTACTTGATGATGGTTTTACTGAATTAAAAAAATCACGATGTCTCAATACTAAATCTTGGTATCCATCAAAGAATCAAGATTACCTTTTGAACAGATATAGAACTACAGGCATGATAACTTTAGTTTTTGAGAATCAAGATTTTACAGGCAAGGTGCGAACACTAAATCAAAATGAAATGGAACGATTGTAGACAGTACCAAGCGGCTACACAAAGATTTTGAATGAAAGACAAGCATCCCATGTTTTAGGTGATGGATGGACGATTGACGTTATATGTCATATTTTTAAAGAGATGAAAGGGTATCAGAATAAATCAAATGGAGGAGTTGATGTTGGAGAGTTTTCTGATACCCAACTTTGATTATATAGGAAAAGCAACATGAAAGAGATATTAACAATCATTTTATTAACGATCTTTAGCACGTTAGGAGTTGCAATAATGTCTTGCATAATTTATATGTTGAACAGGGATGATGATTGAATAATATGAATATATTAATGTATGATGCATTAACAGGTTATGAAAACTAACTTTACAGATTTTATGAATGAGGAAGCTATGGAGAAAATAGGCAAGGAAGCAGTTTGGGTTTACAAGGATGTGCATAAACAACTGAAGGTGTTATCAGCACAAACAGGTAAACCAATGGGACAGCTTGCAGAATACTTTTTAAAAGTAGGTATTAATTCTGTAAATCACGATCTTAATAATGTAGATTTTGATGTGGAGAACTTATGACACAATTCAATCAACAAGTAGCAAAAGCTAGACTTAGGTTAGAAGAAGAGAAAAAGGCAAAACAGATTACAGCTATGGGTTGGTCAAGAGATTTAGAAGATGAAACATTGGTGCATGAATTTACAAACTTTGCTAATGGTACAAGCGTTGTCAGAACAACAAGGATTGTAGATGGTAAACGCTAGAGCTAAAGGAGCAGCTTTTGAGAGAGAATGTGCAAAGAAGATTAATGCGATGCTTGAGACAACACATTTAGACGATAGAGTTAGTAGAAACCTCAATCAGTATCAAGAAAAGAATCAACCAGATTTAAAATTACGCTACATTTATTTTGAATGTAAAAATTATGCCAGAAGCAGTAATAATTGGTACAAAGAGAAATGGTGGCGACAAGTTTGTGAAGCAGCAGGAGATGACAATACGCCTGTTCTAATTTTTAAATTTAACCATTTACCAATTAGAGTAGCGTTCCCTTTAAGTATGATTAACTCAAATATAAGCGATAGTGAGTATCATCATCCTGTTGCCTTCACATCTTTTGAAGAGTTTTTAGATATTCTTAAATATGAAGTTCAGTCATGGAAGAAATAATTAATTATGATGCTGCTTTTGATAAATACTGTTGGGATGAATATTGTAAGATTAAAAGAGGAGCTGAGTTTTTTGGATTAGTCATAGAAGATTTTGGGAGTTGGAAGGAAAGCAATTCTGCTTACCTGATAGCTGAATATGAAATATTAACTGCTAATAAAGTAGTACATTAAAAAGGAGAGTTAAGTATGGAAATACTACAAGAATCAGATAATTCAATTTATCTAAAATTTATAAGTAAAGAAAAGACTTTTAAGCTTGCAGACGAAGCATGTAAGTTTAAATATATGCAACTTGATCTAGATACATTGCAAACAGGTTGGGGGCG
>VTLG01008464.1_pt1 | contig 11771 bp, 11 predicted proteins | sample 4694571 | NCBI WGS metagenome assembly VTLG01 (sample SAMN12604809, study PRJNA352737) | marine metagenome | biome: ENVO:00000447; feature: ENVO:00000209|ENVO:00000569|ENVO:01000036; material: ENVO:00002151; isolation source: viral sequences binned using virsorter ... | reverse complement strand
GACCATTTTTACACTTATCATCAATATCAATCAAAGGCACGGATGCTGCGTCTTCAACTTGACCATTCTCAACAATATCCACTCCTACTATACTACCGTCTTCTCCACTAATAACAGCATTTCCAACTGTTTCTACTATTTGCTTTACACCATGAAAAGTAACATCAGGAGAATCGCAAAAAACAGGGCCTGAATCGCATGTTGTGGTATCAAACATGTCTTCTAGAAGCGAATCAATATCAAGTCTAAAGTCATAAGTACTAATATCTTCAGGAATATTAGTTACCTTCTCAAACGCTGTAGCGACATCTTTTACTTTATCAAATACTGCACCAAAATCTATTGGACTTGCTGATTTTGCTCCATTTAAAATATTGTATCTTATTACGTTCTGTTCATCAGCAAAACATTCAAATTCACATTTTAATATACTCATAATATTATCTAATACATTACCAATCGCATCTACCACATCAAGAATAGCACCAGCAACACCAGCAACCTTACTCAAAGCACTAATAACATTATCAAATACTCCCTGTATCAATCCTGCTACTTGTCCTAAAAGTTGACCAAGAAAACCCCCAATAAAATTCTCAACCAAACAATTTGTAGTGTTTACAAACTTCTGGAAAAAAGCAGTAAGAGCACGATCCACTAATCCAGGTAATAATCTTATTATTGCATTCCATACACAAGAGATTGCTTTAGAAAATAAATCCCAGAACTCATTAGTTATAAATCTAGCAGAGTTGGGAAAAAGTCCTTTTAAAAGATTCGCTGCTACATTAGACTGTCTTAATATTTGCTGCTTCAACTTAGTAAATAACTTCACTAAGTGATCAGATATCCATTTAGCTGCGTTTGCAAGATTCTTTCTATAAGCCTTAATGGTATTTTGAAATGATACAACAGTTACTTCATTATTGTTTAAGGCAGTCCAAAAATCTGTCTTATCATTAGGGTCTCCTTCTATGTTCTCTATGGCATCATCAATACTATCTTTAAAATCTCTAAGACCTTTAAAGGATTCTTTCAAACTTTCACTTATCTTCTTTGAATCCTTCAGTTCTTTCTGAATAGCTCCTCCTGCACCCTTACCATCTTTAACCGTACACCAAGGGCTAAAAGTCAGTTCCTCCGTACTAATTTCATATTGTTTTGCATCTGCAAGTGAGTCAACTTGGTTATTAAAAACCTCTGCACAATCAGGGATTCCTTTTCCCTTTTTGTACATATTATCAGGAACCAAAAAGAAAGTATCTCCTGGTTGGAATCCACTCTCTTTTGGTTTTAATTCACATACCGTATTAGGAGAAATCCTATCAATAAAATGCTCTCCACTTACGGGATCTTTATAAACATAAACCCAAGTTCCATTTGGTAGATAGGATCTACCTACACTCCATGCAGGATTAGATCCCGACATAGGTCCATAAGCCCACGGTAATGCTTCATTAGCAACACTGTTATCATGTTCTCCTAATATCCTAATCTTGAACTGCGGAACTTTACTAGTTTTCTTTGTTTTCTTAGTTTGATTTCCTTGACCAGTACTAATAGTATATTCATCACCAGAAAATTCCTTTTTGAATAGTTTGGAAGTAGAACTTGATTCAGCGGCTCTATTCCCTATCACTTGAGCTAACTTAAGTTCGCTGCTGTGAGCATTAACTTTCAAAAAAGACTTACCTTTTTCTATTTTTTTATTGGTGGATTCCATATACTATGTAGTTCTAATCGTCATACACTTTACATTCATCAGCATCAGGATGATTATCGCAATAAATTTCTAGATGACTATCTTCATGTCTTGTATGATAATCATTAATTTTACCTTCATTCGTATCTACTACATCATTTTTATGGTAAACATCATAATCAGCATGAACATTTTCTAAATCATCCTTAGTGTACTCATGCATACCATGATTAGTATGTTCTTTACCATCTTTGGGGTCAATATAGACCTCATGTTCTAAGTCGTGTTTAATAGTCATGTTGTTTTAACTCCGTAAGAATCTCTTACCAAATGCAGACCAGTAAACGAATTACCCACATCGCCATAATGACACAGATCCGCTATCATATATATGCCACTTTTCCTAGTTCTACTTCCAATAGTAGTTACCTTGGTAGAAAGTTGAGGAAACTCACAAAAAATTAAGTCTCCTGCACTTAAACTAAGATCAGCTTCGATAACAATCTCAGCAGTTGTATTCATTTTTTGACGGTAATTCTGTTGTGTCTGTTGGATAACGTCTTCTACATTATAATTGATTTCTTGATATTTTTCAACCTGTTTTTCTAGAGTGTCGAATCCCACAACAGTTTGTCCTGCAGATTGTCTTACTGTTTGTTTCGCAGTAGGTAAAGGTTCTCCATCATCATCCAAATAATCACTATTAATTTTAGGTAAATGTCTTCCTCCAGTGATTCCATTTCCTTTACCTGAAGATTTAAGATCCCTTATCTCATAAGTCTTGGCCACTTCATTAAAAACATGTAATTGAGATGCCCATGCACCAGTCTCAAATTGCTGTAGAGCATCTACATTCTTGGACATATTAGACCATAAAATTTTACCATCATATCCAACAGGTATATCCTCATCAGCTTTACTATTCTCAATATATTTTCTTATAGTTCTTCCTGTAGTATCATACAATTTATCTAATGATCTAAATTGATACCCATGTGAAGTTTGAAAGAAAAGATAACCAGCTGTGTTTCCTTTTGCAGTTTTACCTTTTGATGTCTGTATATTAGGAACACCTAATTGTTGCATATCTAAAAGCATCTCAAATGGAGTTCTATCTTCACCCCACGCATGATAATCATTTAAAGTTTCATCTATATTCATTGATCCTGCCTTAGGAGACTTTAAATTTTCTTTCACAATTGCTCTTGCAATAGAAGATACTTTTCCACTAAACTTTTGATTACATCTATTCTTAAGTAAAGTATTATCAAATGCCTCTTTTGATACAATTTTGAGCACAAAACTTTCATTTTTAAATCCCTGATAATCCCCTAGTACAGCTGACACTCTTAAATCACTATCCTTACTTAAATTAATCTTATTTCCTCTTTCATCTTCAATATTAAATAAAACCGTTTCTGTTCCTTGACCAAAACCATCATCCAACATTCCGATACCTGCACCAGTTCCATCATCAGCAGGTAAAGTATTACCAGTGTCCACAATATAGGCCGTTATCTCCACATAAGGCATAAAGACACTTTCCCGATATTCAATGATCGGGTTACCAGATCCTCTTAAGTCCACTGTATCATCATTTACATTAGACTTCATCTCAAACTTATTAAATTGTAGAGCGTTCGCTGTCATATGAATACTAGGTTACTATGGGTTGAATAGCAGTAATTGTAGTTTCTGTTATTTGGTCATAAGATGCTTGTTCATCAAGTCCACCATAAACAACTTGTGAATTAAACTTTGCACCAAAAATTGCATCATATAACATACCACCTGCAACATCACCAATCAATGCACCTCCAAGACCAGTGAAAACTGCAAAAGGACCACCCAGTAATCCCCCTATGAAACCAAATAAACCTGCACCAATTGATTTAAAGGCAGCCCTTCCAATAGGTTCTTTAAAGACAAAATATTGAATAAGAAAATCAATGAAAGATCCAATCCCGAAAGGAAGAATCTTCAATGCTTTACTGTTTAGAGCAAATTTTGCAAATGGTTTGAAGAATCCTCTACGAAGTAATCGCAGCATATCACCAGAATTAGCCTTTCCTGTGATGTATCTTGCCATTGAATCATTGAATCTACCCATACTGGCATTACTAACATTTCTTAATCCAGTGGCAGAATAAAACTTCGTTCTAGTCTTTCTAAGTTGTTGTAATTCAAAACTAGAACCAGCTCTAGTATTATATTGGACATTAGTACTTCCAGCTCTTACTCTATTTCTATTAAGAGAAGACGTAGTAGTAGTGGTAGGAGTAGATGGTTTTTTACCTTTAGCTTTAAGAAAAGCAGGTAAACCTCTCAAAACAATCAGCGAAGCAATTAAAACTCCATTAATTAATTTGTTGAGTTTTCCTGCAAAATCGGCAACCTGTTCCTCACTTAAACCAGTTATATTTGAAATCTGTTTCTTTATTTCATCATATCCTTTGTATGACGCATCAATAAAGTTAGTAATTGCTCCAACAACATTTGCAAATATTTGAACCGTTCCCCCTATGAAATCTAAAGACTTTTCAATTGCCTTTAATGATTTTTCCAGTCCACCAAAAGCATTAAAAATAACTCCTCCAGCTAAGAAAAGAAGAAAATTGCCAATTGAACTAAAAATATCTTTAAGAGTAGCAGGAGTTTTAATACCATATTTGGCTGTTTTAGATTTAGATTCTTTTTTTTCTTTTTTCTTTTTTTCTATTGCTTCCTCTCTTACTCTTCTTTTTTCGTCCTGTCTCCTTTTCAATTTCTCTCTAAAAGTAATTTTATCAGTTTTAAATTTTGTCAAGAAAAAATCTCTTACTGCCTCTAGTTTTGCAAGGTAAGATTCTTTTTTAGATCCCTTTTCAATTTCAGTTCCTTTTTCTGGTTTTAACTCACGTAAAACAGACGCAGAAATAGTTGTTTTTTTAACTCCTATTCGAGCTTTAGGTAAAAGAGTAGTCGTCATGACAGCATATCCTCAATACCTAATGACACTAGAGTTGCCCGTCTAGAGGAAGATTGTACCATAATATCAAAAACAGGAACTGTGCTTCCCTCCCTTATCCTTACGGCTGGTTTTGGTCTTGTGATTTCAGGCAACACTATTGTCTTACTTTCAGTTTTAATTTTAACAGGAATACTAACTGGAACTATTCCTTTTGATTTGATGGATGAGAATGTAGTTTGTGTTTCCTCTTTTATTGATGAAGGTTTCGTTGAGGGAAGATTGCTCACTAAACCACCATCATTCATCATCAAAGGACCATCTTGACCCCTAGCACCCGTGGCTCCCGTTGCTCCTTTAGCCCCAGTCGCACCACGACCACCAACCGCATTCATTCTTTCAAAAATATTCGTGCCATAATGTTTAACTGCTTTTTTATTCATCACAAACTCACCAGGAGTTAGCACTGCAGGAACTGTATCTTCATTACCAGAACCAGGAATTATTCCATCTTTATCAAAGTAATTATTAACTACTCCACCTTGATTAAAAGGTTGCATTCCAGGAGTAGAACCTAATTCAAGTATACCTTGCGTGAATGACATACCAGATTTTTTCTCACCAGGTTCTTTTATATTTTTATTTTGTTCTTGAAACTCCTTCACAGTTGTAATACTTTCATCATTTGTTTCATTAAAATCTTGTCTTATTTTTTTCTTTCGTAATTCAGCATCAATACTACCTGCAACAATTGTACCAGCCGCCAAAGCAGCTAAAAATGCTGGACTTTTTAAAGCTGCAACAATTGTAGGGAGTGCGGTAGTAACAATACCAGTAACCATCCCTACCAAACCTCCTAAAGGGGTGAAGAATAATAAATATCCTCCCAATAAAGTTGGCCACCAATCTTTAAAAAATCTTCCAAGATTTTCTATTTTTTCTCTGTTTTTCTCCTCTCCAAACCAATTTAATGCTTTATTAAATAAAACTCCAATTACAGTAAACTTTAAAAAGTTGGCTATTTTACTTACAATATCTTTAAATGGAGAAGTTATTGTATCTAATACTTTCTGACCTGCACGAGCAACAGCACCCGTTCCTTTCATGATGTTTTCTATTGTTTCTTCGCTTTTAATTCTTTTTAGTCGTTCCCTCTCCTTGCGAGCATCCTCTGATTCTCGTTTATCTAAGGCAAGATCCTTTCTAAGAACCCCCAATATATCATTTAATACATTTCCAATTTTATCTGATCCTTCACCTTCTTGTGAGGGAGGAAGTAATGCTTGAGGACGTATTTTACTAGTAGGTAGTAAAGTTTTCTTTACTAATAATTTAGAAACATCTACTATTTTTTTTCCTTTTTTTCGAGAAAGTAATCCTTGAAATTCTTGTCTTAATATTCTTGTTCTTCTATCTCCTTTTCCTCCTGTGGCAGATTCAATAGTATTAATACCTTCCCTGACTGCAGACATATAAGTGTTTTCTGCATTATCAGGATCATACGGATTTATTGGATCAATTCCGAGATCCAATAAAATCTTTGTAACTGATGGATTAATAACGGTTATAGCCATTATGATGATGCTTGTTGCTGTTTTAGTTTCTCTTCTTCAAGATGTGCTCGAAGTAATTCAACATAAATGTCTCTCTCCCAAGGGATTAAGTTTTCTATCTCAGTTAATGAATATTTATGATACTGAATCAAAGAAAAATTTAGTTTATAGTAACTCTCTAGATCCATGTGGACTAGAGCTAACCGAAAAAACTGGATAATCCCTCCATTACCACTTCACTTTCTACTTTTGTATTAGGATTAGTAATCTTCACTTTATGAGAAAGTTTAGGCATTGTCTCAAAAAACTTTTCAATTTCTTTGAATTGATTAGTATTCATTGATTCTAAGAAAGTAGTAATTTCTTTCTTAGTACAATCCGCAGTTGCCCATACTTCTTCTTCATTGTAAATTTTATCAATACAAGAAGCAATCATTTCAAAAGACTGATCCATCACATTCTGTTCATTGAAATCAAAATTATTTTTAATAAATTCAGAAAGAGATGGATACTTCATCTCCATCATTAAAGTTGGATCTAATTTAATCTTGTTGGTATGTTCTTCACTTCTTTGAATTTTAACATCATCAATACTAATAGTCACAGGAACCTGTGTTGTTCCATCATCAGGACAAATAAGATTAACCTCAATATCTTCTCCCACCGATTTTCCACGAATATTGAGAAACAAATATTCAATATCAAAAGTAGGGAGATTCTCTACTTTAATTCCTCTTGTTTTAACACAAGATTTAATTACATTTTTAATTGCAGTTGTTATTTCTTTTATATCCTCGCTTTCTAAGGCAAGAACTAAAAGTTTTTCTTCTTTGACTAAAAATGGTCGATAATGAATAGGTTTTCTGGTCGAAGGTAATTCCAACTCATACGTCGGTGTCGCAATCTTTGGTAATGGCATAATATCTTACAAAGAGTTCAGTGTGTTTTATTTAGCGTGGTTATTAAACGTTTAAAGTTATACCAGTTGGAGGGTTATTTAAAGGAAGTGGACCCATAACAGGAACACCATCAGGAAAGTAAGGTAATCCAATCTGAATATCATCACTCTCGTTCTTGGTTTCTACCACATAGCGAGAGAAGTTAAAGTTAACTGTACACTTTAATAATGAAGATGCCTCATAAGTCACAGGCATTGAATTAATACTAATTGGATAGGCCTTTAAGAATCTATACTCTAATACTCTCTCATAATCCTTTTCAAACTTTTTAATGTAAATAGATGTCTGATATAAAGTAGGAAAGTTAACTCTATAAAAATAATTAGGAGAAAGAGAATTTATATCTCTACCATCATTTTCAATATTTGTTGGTGTTCCTGTGTCTCCAGTTATATAACCAATCCACTTCTCAAAGAAATTGATAATTTTATAATCATGATCAACATAAAATGTAAATGAAGATGTGGTATCATACTGTCTTCTATATGCGTGTCTTTCTGTTACACCTGTAAAATCATTAACAAGTTCATTAGTTGCCAATGAAGTGCCAGGCAATGCAGCCTCTGCACATGATAATGACCACATTCTATCATCCTGCACTTCTCCCGTGGGTAAAAGAGATCTTACTGCAGAAGGAGGATAGAACCAACATTGAAAATGCGAAGTAAGTGCAGGATTTAAAATAGATGCCTTTAAATCTGATAATACTTTCTTTTGCGGTCTTGGAGTGACCATATTCCTATAAATACTACTACTGATATATTATGTATAATGGGAGAAAGTAAAAAAAGTTTTTTCCGACCATCTTTTCCCAAAAAATACAAGGGAAATCCAAATAATATTATATGTCGTAGTACGTGGGAAACAAAATTCTGCAACTATTGTGATCTAAATGAAAATATTCTTGAGTGGGCAAGTGAAGAATTTTATATTCGTTACATATCCCCTGTTGATAATCGATCTCATCGTTATTATCCAGACTTTCTTATTAAAGTTAAAGAAAATAATGGATCAATTAAAACTTATGTAATTGAGGTAAAACCCAAGAAACAAACTAGGCCTCCTAAACAAAGAAAAAAAGTGACTCAATCATATCTCTATGAATGTAAAACATATGCTGTTAACACAGCTAAATGGAAAGCAGCAAGAGAGTTTTGTAATGATAGAAAAATTGAATTTAAAATTATCACCGAACAAGAACTAGGAATATATCATGGTAGATAGGCATCTTCAGAAAGAAAATCCATTTGATGAGGAGTATTTTGAACAATATTCCCAACAGGTAGGTGATAACCGAATTGCACCCATCATGGAAGAATTAAAGGAGATGAGTGATCCTGAAGATATGATGCTTCTTATCATGGATACATTAAAAGATACTGAAGTGGTTCCTGATGCAGGACAATATTATACCTTCTTATACACTGCTAAAACCCCCAGACTTACCTATGATCAACATCCTCTTGTTGCCGTAACTGATATTGAAAGATGGGGATTTAAAGGTATCAATTATCACTGGGGTAAATTCCGAAACTATACATGGGAAGAACTTGGAGGAGTCCTTTATGTGGTTAGACCTAGTGAAATAAATGACCTACGTAATGTATCCTATGCTTATTTCCTTCGCACTCTATAAATAACTAAAAAATAATTTAATGTCTTTTAGTAAATCCAAAACTATAACATTTGTAGGAGCTACGGGTAGTGGTCTTACTAGTGGTGGGAAGAGTGGTAAATATGCCACTAATGTTATAGAAACACAAAGTAACGATGGTAAAAAAGATTTTATAACTGAAGTATACAGATGTCCTGCATTTGGTAGTTGTACCCTAGATAATGCCACTAAGATAGGAACAAGAAATAAAATTGGAGCATTAGTATTCAATAATAATGAAAATGATACCGAAAGACAATATTACGATAAAGTTAATAAACAAACAAAAAGTCAATCTAATGGTTTAGTTACAGGTTTAACTGCAGAGGAACAAACAATATATAATCTAAGAACAGGAAATGGGAATCAAGCTCTTATTGATAGCACAACATCAGAAGGAGAAACTATAGGAAGTGTTGGTCTTACAACAGCACAAGCAATTGCAGCAGGTAATCAGACTTTCAGCACTATATCCGTTGAAGGAAGAAGATTTAGAGAATCCTATGGAAATTATTCTTATCCTGAAGATTTAAAAAGTAACAAACAAGATAGAATAAGATTCACTCAGTCATATAGTGAAGGATCAATACTAAATACAACCCTTGTAATGGGTTCATCAGAGGAAAAAGCATTTCAAAAAAAGATCAAAAAGATAACAGGTTCAGTTACTCTTCCGATTGTAACAGGAATACAAGATGAGAATAGTGTAGATTGGAAAGGTGCAACTCTTAATCCTATTCAAGCACTTGCAGGAGCAGGAGCACTGGGTATATTTGAATCAGTTAGAGAAAAAGGGTTGGATGGTGCTTTTGATGCTGCTATAGGAGCAGTACAAGGTGTAAAAAATGAATTAGTACAAAATAAACAAGTAGGAAATGATATAAGTTCTGCCATTAATGTATATCTTGCACAACAAGCAGTAGGTGCTCAAGGATTACTATCAAGAACAACTGGTGCAATTCTAAACCCAAACTTAGAAATGCTTTTTGGTGGTCCTCAGTTAAGAAGATTTACATTTCAATTTTTAATGTCTCCTAGAGATGCGGGTGAGGCAAAACAAGTAAGAAAAATTATTAGATTCTTTAAACAAGGAATGTCTGTTAAAAAATCAGCATCTAATGTTTTTCTTAAAGCACCTAATGTCTTTGACATAGAATATCAAACCTTTAACACAGATGGCACAGAAATAAGACATCCATCTATCAACATTATCAAGAAATGTGCTCTTACCTCATGTAATGTTCAATATACTCCTAATAACACTTATATGACATATGAGGATCCATTCCGAACAATGCAAGCCTATCAACTTACCATGCAATTTGGTGAACTTGATCCTATATATGATGATGATTATACGGCCTTAGATAGTGATGATGATAATTCCAACCGACACCACATAGGATACTAAAATGCCATCTTATTTCCGCAATATCCCCGATTTTGAATATGTTAGTAGAGATGCTGACACTAAACAAATCTCAGAATACCAAAAAGTAAAAAACCTCTTTAAAAGAGGTAAACTGAAAAATGATATTTTTAAGAATCTAACCTATTTTACAAAATATAAAATTATTGGTGATGACCGTCCTGATAATGTCGCATTTGATGTATATAGTGATGAAACCTTAGATTGGGTTGTTCTTCTTTCCAATAATATTACCAATATACAAACTGAATGGCCTCTTGATCATCAATCATTTTATAATTTTCTCATCTCCAAATATGGAAGTGAGGAAGAAATTCATGCTGTTCATCACTATGAAACCACACAAGTAAGAAATACTGCCAAGACGGTTATCGTACCCAAAGGACTTAAAGTACCTAAAAACTACTCTATTGAATTTTATGATGCCGACCTTGAATCCTATACTACAATGTCAAATATAACAACTGAAATAACCAATTATACTTACGAAAACAAAATTGAAGACGACAAAAGAAATATCTATGTTCTAAAGGCAGATTATCTAAATGTCATTCTGAATGATATGGAAGAATCCATGATATACAAAGAAGGTTCCACCCAGTATTTGAGTGAAACCTTAGTAAGAGGGGAAAATATTAGATTATATTCCTAATTATTCCTCTGCAAGTTTTTGGAAATAAGAAAGAGCATCATCCTCATCTGAACTAGCAGATGCTACAGGAGCAGCAGCCACGGGTTCTTTACGAGCATTGAAGTCTGGTGCATAAGAACCACGACTGTTATCTTCCTCTGCTACCTCTTCGTCTATACGACGTGCAGGTTGCTTCTGTCCTAAAACATAGTCCAAACGCTTCTTCAGGTCATCATATGACTTGAATTGGTCTGGTGCGGTAACAGCAGCAAGTGAATACTGCTTCTTCCATAATGCTTCAAGTGCATCATCGTCATCAAGCAATGGTGATACTGCATCGAACTCTGACTTGTCATAGTTCCAGTAACCATCCTTCTTAACGATCTTCAATTTGAAGTTTGCACCTTGCCAGAAGTCAAAAGGATTGATAGGAGTCTCATCCTCAAATTCAGGTTGCATGGATTCCATGACCTTATCAAAGATTTTCTTACCAAATTTATATAAGAAGACTTTACCCTCATTTTGAGGATTAGTAGGATCCTTTACGACATAGATGTTTGCATAGTAAGAAAGCTTACGCTTCTGCTTACGAACTACATCCTTATCTGACTCATTACCACTATTCCAGAGTTCACGATTGTATTCGGAAACTGGATCTTTGCCACCTGTTGTGGTCAAAGAGTTTTCAATGTACCAACCACCTGGTCCTTGGAATGCATGGGAATAAACCTTTGCCCAAGGAATATCTTCACCTTCTGGTGCTGGTAAAAAACGGAGAACGGCATAACCGTTACCTGTTTTATCAAGTTCTGGTTTCCAAAGGCGATCATCACCTCCTCCACCAGTATTCATCTTCTCCACTTCTTTGACTAATTTAGAAGTCAATGATCCTAGAG
>VTLG01010173.1_pt1 | contig 11773 bp, 15 predicted proteins | sample 4694571 | NCBI WGS metagenome assembly VTLG01 (sample SAMN12604809, study PRJNA352737) | marine metagenome | biome: ENVO:00000447; feature: ENVO:00000209|ENVO:00000569|ENVO:01000036; material: ENVO:00002151; isolation source: viral sequences binned using virsorter ... | reverse complement strand
ATGCTGTACCTCTTACAAATTGATATAAAACTCTTACCACAATTCTAATACCACCATAAGGAAATAATACCCCCTCATCTGTATTTGCTTCAACTATTTCTGTATTCAATGCATTTCCATTTCTAGTTATATCATTATCAAGTGTTTCTTCCACAACCTCAATTAATTGGTTTCTTAATGTGTCAATATTGCTTGTTGTTCCTTTAACAAATCCAACTACAATAAAATCTATTGTTCCTTGCCTTTTACCTGTGCCAACAGCACCCATTGTGCTTGGCTCTCTAGTTTCATCGCCACTTTGAACATAACAAGCTGGAAACTGTGCATTACTTAATGCCTCTGGTTCAAATGGCTCTCTAGTGATTTTTTTAAATTCAATAGGACTAGAAACTGCATCTAGCTTTGTAATTATATCACTTGCTATATCTTCTCGTTCACTCATAATCTTATTTCTTTTAAAAACATATTCCTTATCTTATTTTCATCATTTTTACCAATAGCAAAGAATGGTCTTGTTGGCATTTTACCAACTCCTGTATCGTGTATGTATGCCTTGATCTGTTCTGATTTTCTTCCGAAGAATAATGTTCCTGTTGTTCCCCTTACTCGCCAAGTCAATGAATTAAACATATGTCCGTGAAAAGTTAAGTCAACAAACTTATTTGTTTTCTTTCTAAATTGATCTGATTGTTTGTATTGTTCTGAATATCTTGCGAATGTTCCACCATCTGGTTTTTGTCCTTTTTGTGTCTTGGTTTCAATCTGATCTGCCGCATAAGCAGAAACTTTGTTTAATGCTTTTTTAATATCTCTTGGAACTGTGCGTTGAAGTTTCTTTATGTAATTGGAAACATTTATTGTGTTGGCTTTAATCTTAATATCTGCGACCATTATCGAACAAGGCGAAGTGAGTGCATAGCTTCTTTTTCACTATCTGCTACTGTGCCACCCCCATCTTCATCATATTCAACACCATCTCTTAAAACTTGTTGAAATTCCTCGTTGTATCTGTCTTTATAAAATTCTATTTGAACTTGGAAAGAATCCTTTTCAGTATCATTTCTCCATTTAGTAAGCTGTGGAAATATATAATAAGCTAATGCTTTATAAACAACTGCATAGACCCATTGACTATCGGTTAATTTACTATCTGTCATTTCAACAGAGGTAACCTTTGTAATATCCTTGTATCTAACTTGGTGTCTATATCGTTCCCACCATTCGGCTCTTATTTGCCTTAAAACATCATTCTCTGCTATTTGTAATTGATCATCAAAATCTGTAATGCCAAAACCTAAAATATCTGGTTGTATCTTTTGTAGATGACTACTTGCTACTGCGAATTGTGTTGTTGCCATTTATGCCCCACAGTTCTCGCAATAATCATCGCAAGAGCATTTATCTTTATCACAGCCACAAACAGGACAAATCGTAGTCATTTTTTACCTTTTTTCTTTTTAGGTTTATCTTCCATTAAACTAAAACCTCTTGCTATGAAATGTGATTGATTTTTTTCCCAATCAATTCTTCTGCGTTCAATAATCTTATCGCCTCGCTGTAGTTTAATCATTTCTGCATTACCTGTTTTGCCACTTGTTGTCATATTTGAATCTATTACCATAAAATCCTCTTGTGTAAGAGGGGGAATTAATCCCCCTCTAGTTAATTAATTTACAGTAAAGATGAATCCATCATTAACTCGACACCATAAGTATCGTGTAATTCTGACACACCATAAACTGCTGTTGCCACAATCTCATCTGCTCTCAAACTCGCATCTCTTTGAGTTTCGATTTTAAGATCTTGCATCATAGCAAGTCCCATAGCATCTCTGTGGAACAAAGCGCCTTTATAATCGCCTGTTGTACCTGTATTAGAAATGTTTGAAGATTCATAAACAGGAACTCCAGCAACTCTGCCAACAAATCCTGTGTTCATTGCTTCGTTAGCAACATCACTTGGATTAGGATTAGCAAAGGTATTTGTTAAAGCACCTTTTAAGTCATAGGCAATATATGGATGTACCACACAAGCTAAATCTTGTGATGGAACACCTAAATTCCTTAATTCTGCAGTCGCTTCGAATAGTTTTGCCGCAGAAAAAGCAACATCTGCTCCACCCACGATTTTACTAAAGCCATCAAATAATGCGATTAAATCAACATCAATTTTTTTAGCGATTGCTTCACCGAATAATTTACCAATATCTGCGGCTACATTTCTTGATGCGGCATTTCTACCTAAATCAGTTAATGTAGTCATAATTCCAATTTCACTCGCTGTTATAGTAACAGAAGATGGATTAATTGCGGTATTGGATAAATCAGTTGCCTCACTCACACCAGCGGCTGAAACCACGGCATAAATTGGAACCTCAACGCTGAGACCCTGCCCAACAATTTGATAGTTTTTTACCAATCCACGCATAAGTGATTTTTCACTAGCGACAAATAAAGCTTCGGCTACGATTTCCGTATACAGTTCCGATATGGTACTGCTTGTTGTTTCGTTAGCCATAATTTACTCCTTTAAGCTATTTGGTTAAATTAATCACAGAAGGTTTTTGATCCCTTTGCTTTCTGTAGTCAGCATAAAGTTTCCTATCCTCTGGATTACTCATATCTAAATCCGCAATATTAAAAGGTTGATTTGCGTTAACCCTATCCACATTTCCCTTACTTCCACTTCCCGAAGGTGTTGCGCTTTGGAAGTGAGGATTCTGCGTTAAAAACTCTTGAACATACTCATCTACACTCAATAACTCTCCCTTTGTATTATAGCGAGGTTGATTGTTTTCTGCAAGAACTTCCACCTTACCCTCATCATTTAATTTTACTTGTGATCGTAAGAGTTTGACAACTTGATCTGGTACATTTGATTTGTGCTTACTTGCACTATTCAACAAACTGTCAGTTATTTTAATTTGTTCTAGTTGTGATTTTAAAGTTTTAATTTCAGCATTGGATTTATCAGCTTGATCTTTTATAATCTGATCATATTCCCCTCGCTGTTTCTTGATCTCTAATTCCTTTTCCTGTTTTTCTTTTAGGGCAGTTTTAGCAACATTAATATCTTCTGTTCCCAACTCTTTATAAATTTTTCTTCTTTCCCTAGCTAGTCTTTCCTTAATCTTATCTTCAACTTGATCTGCTGTGAAAGTAGGATCAACTTTTTCCTCTTTTGCTTCTTCCTGTTGGACTTCAGTTGTTGCAGTTTCAACTTTATCCGTTTTTTGCTCGTCAGCCATAGTTAACTCCTTATTTTTCTAATATATAGCAATAATTCAAGAAACCTCAATAAAAAAACCCTCATATCCTTTCGTGGTTAAGGTTTACCGAGTATGGTCTTATGATTGTATCTCCTGTTTTTTCATTAAATTATTATTTATCGTTCCCTATCTTCATCTTCAAGAAAATTATCATTTCCCTCTCTTTTGATAATATCTGGAATATCTAAAAATAAACCCTCTAAAATATAACCCATATCCCTTTCTTCTGATTCTGGAATATCCCTAGATATTTCTTTTATCTTTTTATAATCTTTAGCAGTAAGATTTTCTTTTTGTGATATTTCCCAAGCTTCTTCAAAGTTTTTACTCATTTAAGCACCTCATTTTCTAAAAATTCTATAAATTTAGGATCAACTAAATCTTTTCTATCCATATGATAAAGACTAAAGTTTTCAGCAAACCATTCTTTTTGATTTTTATTTGCATATCTTGTTGCACTTTTATTTTTGATTATTTTGCCTAACATTTTTTTCTCAATTAAAGGATTCAAATAATCATCTACACTTTTAACGAATTTTTGTTGATGAATATGGTGTCCTAGTTCGTGATAAAATGCACTTCTTATTTTATCAAGAGGATCATCAAAATATGCCTCTGAAGAAAATGGTTTTGTATGAACACTATTCCCAAATTTCCATTGAGATTTAACAGATATTGTTTGTCCATCTAATCGTACATATTTAATATTTAATCCCATAACACCATCGCCCATATCAGCAATAGCATTTCTTCTAGCTATACTTTTATAACCCCTTATGTTTGGAACATTATATTTTGCACACAAATCATCTAATTCATTTGTTAATACATTAATTGCATCAAAATCTTTTTCAGAATATTCATAAGTTGTTTTTACACCAAATCTTGTTCTTGTTTCTTTTACTTTGATTTTGGCAACACCATAATCATCTGTACTTCTTGCACCCCTTCTTCCATATCTTGAAACAGGTTGTTGAGTTAGTGGATTTACGACATATCTTGAATCATTAGCACTCTTTTTAAATCTTTTATTAAGTGTATTAATTAAAGTTGTATGAGTAATAGCTTTTAATTGATTTGATTTAATACGACCTTTAGCAACAGAAGTTATTTTCTTCTTCACTTCTGGTTTCTTTTCTTCCTTTTCAACCCAATCTGGATCAACAGGATTCCAAGTATGCCTACATCTGTAGCCACCTCTGACTATAAATGGATTGCCACTTCTTCCTTGTTTTGGATCATTTGACCAAATGCTTTTAATTTTTTTTTCAGAATAAACTTGTCCTATGTGCTTTTTGCAAAATTCCCTCGTTGTTGTAATTCTAGTTCCAGCATATCTAAAATGTGTTAAACCAGCAGAACTTGCCTTTGTTTTGACGAATTGTGCGTCAAACTGCATAATGGAATCGTGTGCTAATTGTCCTGCGTGGCTTGACATTGGTCGACCACCCCTATCTTCCAATCCTGTGAGTTTGCCTGAAATATCCTTAACCATATCCTCAAATGAACGACCAGCGATTACATTCTGATAAACATTCGCATTGATTTCAGTTAAGTATTTATTCGCCACTTCTTCAAATCCATCAAATGTTTGTTTTTTCAAAGCTTTGATTATTTCCAAATCAACTTTTGTTATATTCTTGAATTTATCTGGTATGTTTAATTCGCCAAACTCTTTCATAAACTCACTTACAATTTGGTCATATTCCCTAATAAGTGAATCAGATTTGGCTAGGAAGGTATTTTGAAATTCTTTTTTAAAATCATTTCGCAGTTGTATTGATATGGCTGTCTTTTGCCTTAAAATTTCTGGTGTAAAATCTGAACTAACAAGAAGTCTTTTATGTTCAGCGATGTCGGATATGATCTGTGATTCTAATTCTGCTAGTGTTCTCTGAATTTGGGATTCGTGCTGTAATGCTAGTTTATCTAATAACGATTGCCTTGACATTCATTTTATTCTTCTGCTGTTTCAACACCCTCAATCGCTGGTGTAGAGAATTGACCTATAGCAATGGTTGAAGAATCTATTTCCTTGTTGATCTCATTAATCTTTTCATCATCATCAACAACAGCATTAACGATTTGTTTATCTATTTCCTTTACAAAGGTTTCTGATTTAACACCACTAGCTTTCGCTGTTTGCAGTAATTGTAAATCACTCGCCCAATCTCGTATATCAAATGTATCTGGATAATCTATTTCGCCATCCCAAGTTTTATTCTGCCACAATGCGAACAAATTCCATATCTTATCTTCTGCATTTTCAAGATAATCTGCCTTTTCACTTAATCGTGCATTCAACAGTTGAAACTCTGTTTGTAAAGCTATGCCACTAGCAATCTTGCTTTCAGTTGCCCTAACACTTCCCATATGTGCAATTCTATCAATCGCTTCAATCTTATTATGAATACATTTCATTATGCCATCTAAATTTGAGCCACTAGGTTGAATGATGTAAGGTTTTAAATTCGCATCCATATCCTCTGGAATTTCAATAACACTACCAGCACCAGCACTCGCTTCTACATTGGGAGTTTTCACTAAACTAGGGTGGTTGGCTAATCGTATCAGTTGTTCTTTTTCTGAATAATCATTGTAAATGGATTGTTGTAATTGTGCAACATCTGACAAATCACTAATGCCTATCGGTCTTTTATGTGATCGTTGATTGTATAAATTAACTGCTGGAATCTTTTTAATGGGATTAGCAATTTCCTCTAATAGTCTTACATCTCTTTCTGAATATTGTTTTAAATAATCTTTTACTTCATAAGTGCTTATATCTTCTTCAGTAAATACTTTTATGATCGCCCTATCTTTGTTGATGTCCTCAACAACGACTAATAAATCCAAATAAAATCTTCCACTTAATGCTCTGGAATAATGCCAATTAACAATATTCTCTGGAGTGTAGATTGATAGGTAAGGTCTGATTCCTTGTTGCAGTTCTTCTGCTCTTGTTTTTGTATTGACTTGTGGCTTGTCAACTATCGCCCAGCAGTTGCCATAAATACTTGCGTTGACTTGTAAATCTCGCATAACATTATTGAAGTTTCTTCCATCTAAATCTGCATCAGCAATAAATGATTGTAATTGAGGATCACCTGTTAGACTTCCATAATCCCTACTTGGTGGAACTCGCCATAGAAAACTTGAATAAATTTGAATGACATTTCGACAATGATTATCAATGGGAGTGTGTCTTATTCTTTGTTCGTATTCCTCTGGTGTTTCTAAAATATATCTGTGCAAGTGATAGCCATTTTTATAATCATTACCCCCTAAATAAGATCGTATATAAAATTCCCAATTAGAAATATTTTCTTTATACAGATCGTGTTTAACTGATAAAAAATCTCTGTTGTATATCGCCATCAACTCCACCTACGAGGTTTGCTCGGTTTAAATTCCCTTTTTAGAGGATACAAGTATTCTACAAGATAGCCGATTGCATCGTTGAAGTGATCAAAGCCACTTTCCTTGTCAGGAACATTGGTATTCTCTTTGTACACTTGTCTTTCTATACTCTTGATCATATTTCTGCAAGAATTTAACACGAAAAGACTTGACATACCATTAGCATTTTTAAGTTTCGTATTAACTGCATTTATTCTATCTCTAACTAAAGGCGATGAACTTCTGCAACAAACTTCAAAACCAGCGTTCTTTAATATCGCTAAATCAGTAAAACCACCAGCGGAAGTTTTTCTTTGTCTTGCACTTGGGTCTGGATAGATGATGACTTTTTGCTTGTATCGTCTTTTTATTTCTTCAACCATTTCGTTTGTATTTGAACTCCAAATCTGAATCTCATCTATGATGTATATTTTGTTTTCTTTTATTTGTCCAATGACAGCACACATTGGATCAATATTAAAATCCATTCCAATATGAACTGTATCGTTTGTTTTATCAAATTTATTTATGATATTTTTTTTCCTGTCAAAATTATAATAGATGATACCAGCATAACTGACAAAACTCGCTAGATATTCCTGTTGAAATGTTCGTTCATCCAAATCATTTTTTGCCTGTTGAATTTCGTGCTTTGTTACTTGACCACCATCTAAAGTTGTATATTTAAAACTTTCCCATTCCTTGTCTTGTGTTCCCTTTATATAAAGATCATAAGCCCAATTATAACCTTTTGGTGAAGTGCAAAACAAAGCATAACCTTGAGTATTCGATAATGTAGGTCTTAAAACTTCTGTCCACGCATTAGGTTTAATATCAGAAAATTCATCCATTACGAGAAAATCCAAACCAACACCCCTTAATGATTGTTCGTTATCTGCTCCTCGTAAAGCTATAGTTGAATTATTTTTCAATAAAATGGATAAATCACTATCATTGATTTTATTATGCCACCTGTGTTTAATAATCTTTTCTTTTAAATCACTCCAAACAATTTGCTTTGCCTGTCTATAACTAGGCGCTACATACCAGCATTGCTTATTTGGGTATCTTGCAAATCTTGCCAATTCATTGATCGCAACATAGGTCTTGCCAAATCTTCTGCCACTAATGAGAACTCTAAACCTAGCTTTGCTGTCTATGACTTGCTGTTGAGGTGTAGTTAAACCCATTAATCATAAGACCAAGGCAAAGGTTTTTCTGAATGAGTTGTTTCGATCTTGTCAGTTTGGCCCAGAATATTCTTTCCTAGAAATATCTGCATTACGATATTTCCCTTTTCAGCAGAACTCCATTGAAGCTGTCTTAATCGTAATTTCTGCTCTGATCTCCCTTTTGTCAGAAATTCGGAATAACTATGACGAATTAAACTTTCATCACACCCAAAAAAATCTGCTATTTCTATGTTTGTACAACCAAGTCTTGCTAGATTTTGAACTTGTTTCTTGTCAATGTTATACTTCTTCGGTCTTGCCATTTTTTAATCCTCTTATACCGAGAGTGTCGGTCAGTTGTTAATGTCTAGTTATATTATTATTTCCAACAATCCAATAACAAACATTCTCTTTTTTTTCATTTATTATATTATCATTGATCATCATTTCAAATCCTTTTGATTCATAAATGTTGTCTAAATCGAATCCAACATTCAAATTAAGTTTCTTATGATACGCATAATTACTTATATAATACTCAAAATTATAAAAAAATCTTTTAGGATTCTTTGATAATATGTTTCTAATTGTATTTTTTCTGTCATAGCCAAATGGCTGAACAGCAATAATTCTTTTGATTTTCTTCTTATAGGTGTAAATTCCAACAACTACACTCGCAAAAGAAATGCCACTACCCACAGGAACGACTAAAGTATCAATGCAATCTGGTATGTTTTTAACTTGATAAGCAACTGAATCAATGATTGATTCTCTACAATCGCTGAAATTAACACCGAACATAACAATAAACATAGGTATTTCTTCAGAAAGCTGTTTGAGTTTTGAATACAAAACAGTATTGAATGCCTGTGTATCTGATAATAAAACAATTTCTGATCCAAGATCAGCACACATTGTTATTGGCAAACATTTTTTAACTGCACTTTCAACTGTAGTGTTGCCTATTCCTATTACTGATTTAAAATTAAATTCTTTCGCCACTCTTGATATGATTGTTCCTTGTGGAGAATGAATAGATGTTGCTGTTGATACAGTATTGTTGAATTTATTTTTTATTTCTTTTTGTTTCTGAATGAATAAAGATAAACATTGCCTTACTTTTCCACCATTCAAGAGATCGTATTTATTATTGCCTTGAAATGGCACAAAATAATCGTCCCTCTTAAAATAAATGCCTTTGTGTTTCTCAACAGGAGTTAGTTCATAAATCTTTTTATTGTAATGTGCTATTTTTTCATCAATTTTAGGAGATACAATCATACACCTTGCTACCTAAAAGACAAACCTCGAATGGATATGAGGGTTTTTTTTCTTGAATATCTGCCATTTTTACTACTTTTTCTTAAAAATCAATAATGGCTCTGTAGCAATACCTTTTTCCTCAACACCAAATCTATGATTCAATTCGTAGTTCTCTGTTTTTTCGTGTGAAAATCCAACTTTCTCTGCAACTTGTATTGTTGAACTAACAAGATTGTATGTTTTCCCCTTGATCTTCACATCTGCAATATTGATTAAATTATAACAATTCTTTTTTAATGCTTTGTGTTGCAATGCAATCATCTTTTCTAAAAAATGTTCCACCCATTCATCATAAGTTGGATATCGTTTGAATGATTGTGTCTTTTCTTCTGCGTAATGCTCTTTTGTAAAATAAGGTGGAGATGTAAAAGAAAAATCAACACTATTCTTATATTTTTCTACATCAACATCTTCTGCTGGTAAATTAACAAGTTCAACCTTGCTTTCAAACCCTAGAGATTTGCACATTGCAATATTGCCTTTATGTGTCTTTGTTGAAGGGTCTATGCCAATATATTTTTTTACTTTTTTAGAACACATAGCGCCTAGCAAACGACCACCAAATCCTGTTGAAGTATCAAAAACAACTGAATTTTTTTTACAATATTTATCATATAAATACTTGGCAAAACTTGGTCTAAAATTAGAACAAGCTTGAGTTCCATTAATCAATCCTAATGTTCCAAAATATTCGCCTTTTAATATTCTTCCAGATTCCACTTCAAGTCTAATCGCTTTTTTCAAATCAACATCATTGTTAAAAGCTGTTAATGGCGATTTCATTCCACCAGCAGATAAAGTATATCTGTGTTTGTGATAAGTGTCGGCAACATCACTACAAATGGAGTTTCTAATTAAACTGTCATCACTTGTATTGCTTAACCTGTTCAGTTTTTGCTTTTGTATATGAATAGCTAAATCTCTATATGGGAAGCCATTTTTTCTATAAAAATTAAAACAATCCTCAACAATCTCATCTTTTGAAAACATATTGTAGGTAACTTTTTCAACTTCTTCCTGTTCTTCAAAAGAATCATCAAATGTAATCAGTTGTTCCAATTCCTTATTGTCAAATCCAAGATTATCCAATTCATAATGATTATCCAGAAGATCGGTAAATTCAATGTTCAGTAATGGAAAATCCCATTCGCTGTCTTGATTAACTCTGTTATCAGCTATTCTATATGCTTTCGCTTGGAGTGGTGTTAGATCAGCTATGGTTATAGGCACTTTTTTTAACTCTAGCTTTTTTGATGCCTCGTATCGAGTATGACCTACAATGATTGTCATTGACTTATCAACGACCAATGGCTGTTGAAAGCCGAACTCTTTGATGGAACTTGCGACTTTGTCTATGTTCTGATTCTTTCGAGGATTGTTGATGTAGGGTATGATCTTGTCAATTTCAATCAGTTCAATTTTCATTACTGCATTGTAAATGTTTGTTCAAAATTCACTATCTTTTGTTTACTCTCATTTAAAAAATTACACAAATACAAATTCGCTTCCTCTTTAGATTGAAAATTACCGAATTGAATATACGCAGTAAAGGTCTTATCCTGTTCCTCAACAGTATAAGCACCTTGCAATACATTAACATTCAAACAATCTTCATCTAAAATGATCATAAACAATTATACCGAAAAACCCATTTTAAGCATAGCATCTTTTGGAATTTTATTTTCCTTAAATGCCTTGACAATATCACCATCATAATCATTCAATGTTTTTATTCCCTTTTTCCATAAACTTAAATTTATGAATGGATCACGATTATGTATTCCAAATTCATCTTTAGTTTCAGTAGCCAATTCTTCTGTCCAACCCTCGCTGTTAAGCCAAGTGCTGAAATGTGGAATGAACTGCTGATCTTTTACAGAATCACATTTGAGATTAAATTTTTCTATGAGTAGGTTGGGTTTTATTTTATCGTGAATCTTTTTATATGATTTAAGACCATTAGCTTTTGTTCCTCGCTTTACTTTTATTCCAGACCAAATACTCTCAAAAGCATTATTTATATCTTTATTTATATTACTATTACTATTATTCTTATTATAGTTATAATTAGCATTGCGTTCGGTATGCGATTGCTTATCCCATCTCTTATTAGCAGATTCAACAGCTTTACCAGATTTTTCAACAACCCAATCAAATTCTATTTTTTGTGCCTTGCAGAAATAACCCTTTTCATCTTTAATGAAAAAAGTTTCCAATAGGTATTGAATGGACTTTTCATCACATTGTTTTACGATATTACAAACTCGTTTTATATCCAAAGGCAAGTATGCTTTATTCTTCCAAGCATAACAAAGTAATCTAAAATACTTTCCTATTTCATCATCTGAAAGATTAACTGTATCAGCGATGAATTGATCTGGACTGATTCCCATTTTCCAAATTTTTGACATTTTTACACTCCATTTTTTTTATTTCGTTATTCGCTACTTCATAACAAATAGTAATATAATTATTAAAGAAAAATCTATTTTCTTCAACGATTTTTATATATCGCCTAGCTAAATTATTTGCGTTTAATCTTTGCATATCTGTACTTCTTAAAAATATCATCTATCTGTTCCCTGCACTCCTCATAAGTGCCTTGCAGTAT
>VTLG01003182.1_pt1 | contig 11773 bp, 24 predicted proteins | sample 4694571 | NCBI WGS metagenome assembly VTLG01 (sample SAMN12604809, study PRJNA352737) | marine metagenome | biome: ENVO:00000447; feature: ENVO:00000209|ENVO:00000569|ENVO:01000036; material: ENVO:00002151; isolation source: viral sequences binned using virsorter ... | reverse complement strand
TGATTCAGGTGCTAAATAAATAGTTTGTTCAGTATCTGAATTATTACAATTTGGACATTTTTCTATAAATTTTTCTTTTTCTTTATAAACATATGTGCAAACTAAACACTCAACTAAACTTAACATTTTTCAAACCTCCAAAATGGTCTATCTTCCTCATAATCGTCTGAAAAGTTTTTACAAGTTTTATTATAGCAATCATCACATAAAGGATAACCTATTCTAAACTTTCCATATTGTGTTTCACCACGATCATAATAATTTACTCTACTGTTTCCCTTGTAGTTGCTAAGACAACCACAATCAGCACACGTTTTACTTTTCATTAAAACTCCTCCATTAAAATTGTTTCTAATTTTTCTAACGGCTGTTGTTCTTGCACAGCTGTTTTAAAATTTTCATTTTCTAAAGCTATAGGAACGTCAATTAAATGTTTTCCACATAAACTTTGAATTCCTAAAAGATAACTTCTTAGATTTTTATTACTCATTTGCTTCCTCCTTTGGCATTAATTCGCAAAAACCTTTACCTGATGAAAATAATACAAAAGAACATTCTCCTAAATCTTCGTCCTCTGTATCTGAACACGGCTCATAATATTCACAGCTTTTAGATTGTTTAAAATCTTGACCATAAGGGCATCTGTGTAAATTAGCATCATGTCCTAAATCAATTATTTCTTCCCATTTCTTTAAATCTTTGGAACTTTTTAAATTTAAATATTTAGCCATGATTTTCCTCCTCAAAAATTTCGTTTCCATCTTCATCTTCTTTGCCAATAATATAGGTAGACGTTGATGCAATAATTTCGCCTTTATCATTTTTAATTTCCACATTTCCATTAAATTCAGTATCAGCTTCTACCAGAATGTCCTCAAAAGCATACCGAATATATATTACTTTTTTACTCATCTTCGTCCTCCTCAAATCCTTTAGGTAAATCTCTAAATCTGTGAACATATAATGCTTTGCTTGTATCAGTATCGTAAAATCCATCTTCTTGTCTAATAATAGCATATACATAAACTTCACAAATATAACTACAATTTGGACAATCTAAATCTATGTCAGTATATAAATGGTAGTCATAAGGTTCGCTATCTTGCCAGACAGTATGCCACATATCAATTTCGCCTTTATTTTTAAAATATCGTGCTGATGCCACAGCTTTTTCAAAAGCCTCATCCATGTTCGTCCTCCTTCTCTATAAATAGGAAACCACTTCCGTTCCCCTCTTCATCTTGAGAAACAGAAATTTTTAAATCAGGCTCTCCACTAGCATTTCCTTTTGTTAAAACAAAAACTGGAAAAGCTAACGGCTCGTACTGACTATCAAAGCCATCATCAATTTCACTATCATCTTCAATTTTAAATTCTTTAATGGTGTAACCGACTAATTGACCATAATGATCTTTAGCCCAATCTTCCCACTTCTTATATTTTTTTGACATAGACTCTCCTATAATATGCGATTTATCTTATATCTATACCAAAAAAATAAAGCCGTGTCAAACACGGCTCTAAATTTACTTTCTTCTACGGATTATTTTCGGTTTTTTGTTTTTATACTTATCGTAATCTTCTCCGTATAAAAGTTTGCCTATCAGGTCAAACAGAAAAAACATACTACCTCCTTTCATTTTGGTTATCTATTACAGCTTGTTCGTGGGCTTTTTGTTCCTCATCTATTTCTTTATGTGTTTTTATTTGTTGCTCCATTAATTCCAAAACTTCATCTCTATAAAATAAATGCTTTGCTCTTTCTTCTTCTGGATATTCTGCTGAATTTAAACGAATTTTCTTTAAACATTTAATTGCATCTTCTAAATCAAAAAAATCGTCTAACTCTGGGCGAGTTTTTTCCACCTTATCTATATAGTATTTCTGATCCATATAGTGTTCCATTAATTGTTTAGCCATTGTCTTTCCTCCAATCCTCTATGGTTTCATAAGTTTCGCCCTCTCCTATGGTTGAATAATCAAGCCAACCATTAGATTCATCAACGCCTTTCATAAAAGCAAAATATTCTTCTTTGGTGTCAAACTCATATTCTTTAATATCGTTTTCATGTTGATCTGATCCCCAAGCTATTTTAACTTTAATATCACTTTTACTCATTTTCATACTCCACTTCTACAATGTAACCATTGTTCTCAAGTATTTCTAATGCAGTTTCTACATCCTCTCCAACCAATTCTTTTTCTTCAACTCCGTCATCGGTATCGTCAGTATAGATTTTAAAACTTTTAATTTTATCGTCATATAAAGACAAACTAATTTCTTTTACTTCAAAATTGTCTGCTCTTTCTTGACAATCTTCTTCTCTATGAGAATTATGTTCTTCTAACCATTTCTCAAAGTTGTCTGTGGTTGCTTCATAACAAGGTGGATTCCCATTAGAATCTCCCTTGTAAAATATATTATATAGTTTCATTATTTCCTCCCTTTTTCAATGAAAAGTCTATCAATGAAATCGCCGTCCTCTTTCCAATTTTCAGTATCCCAAACATAGATATGTAAATTGCCGTCAGTTTCCGCCGATTGCTCTATTCGTATTGTGTAAGATTTATTTGTGTAAGATTTATATTCTACGAATAAAGTCTCAATTCCTATAAATGTGTGTACTTTAGTCATCTATATCCTCCCATAAAATTGTGATAAGTCTGCATCTGATACAATATCTCTAGGACATTGAAAACGAGTATACAAAAGTTTAGCGTCTTGTAATACCTTACGCTCTTTTCTGTTCCTCTGCACTTGGGTTAGCTCTCCGTCTTCCCATAAAGTTTCTTCAGCAAGTAAACAAGATATTTCTTGCCAACATTCTCTAGCTTCAGCTTCGTTTTTTGGAAAAGCGCCCCTAACATAATTCCATCTTGGATCATCGTCAGGGAATATAATTTTAACTCTAGTCATACAAACTCCTATAAATGTGTGTATAGGATTTATTGCATACTTTTATTTGAAGATCAAGCGGAAAAGTTTTTGCCACTCAAAAGGGGTACTCGTTTTAAAGATAGGTTCTAGCTGTAACCCTCTAATTCTTAAATCTACAGCTTGTTTTCCACTATATAGATATATCTCATCTTTTGTTCTTACCAAAACCCATGTAGAAGCGTTTTCATATCGTGTTAACCAACTAATTTGATTTGCAGATAATTTAACAACATTACCTACAGTTACTTTTAATTCTACAAAATGAAATAAATTTTTATCATCACAAATTAAAAGGTCAGGAATACCTAACGTCATCCAATTTTCTATTCGTGTTAACAATACTCGTTTAGGTAATCGGCTTACGGCTGTTTTAATTTCCTGATAAAACCCGCTTTCCTTTTTTGGTGGGGGCTTTGTCCTCGTGTTCAATAACAGTTTCAGCGTGTCTCGGTTCATAAGACTCCTTTATTTCTTTTAAGGCCTTCAATACTTCATCTTTGGACATACTATCTATTGTGCCATGCCTTATTTCTGATTTGTTTATATAAATATTACCTTGAGCTTGTCCTCGTCTGTATTCAGCTTGGACGGCCGCCGAATAAGCACCATTGTCTAAAGCTCTGTCTCTAATAGTTTGTAAATCTTTTAAATGTCTTTTGTAATTAACCCCATATTTTTCATCTAACTCTTCACGATAAAGCTGTATAGCTTTAACAACATGAGGGCAGATTTGAGGGTTAGTCATTTCATAAGCTCTGGTGTGAGCAGACGTTGCTGGGAACCCAGCATTTATAGCGGCTTCTCTCATGGTAATCATACCATCATTACTAACAAGTTCTTTAACAAAAATTTCTTGTTTTCTTGTTAACTTACTTTGTATATCTACTTTTGGCCGACCTCGGCCTTTCTTCAAAGGTTTTAAATTATTCATCTCTTTATATATATACCAGAAATTATTTTTTTTCAAAAAACTTTTTTAGCTCTTATAAGGCCAAAATTGATTTAACAAAGTTACATATTTGTATATTGTAAGTGTAACCATTTATGTAACCACTATAATCCTTATATATAAAGGGATACAGAAGAAAGGTTACATGGTTACACCAGTTACACCTATATTTTAATAAAAATATTTTTTTTATTTTTCTGTCTATATATAAAGAGATCAACAAAAAACCCCCAACATTTCTGTTGGGGGTTTTGAGCCGTGTTAGACAGATAGTTTTTCCAAAACACTTTTAGGATGGATGTAATCTATGATAGCGCTAACAAGAACTCTATGTGATTTACCTCTACCCATGTATTTACCAGCTTCTCTATTAGCTTCTTGCAGTCTAAATTTACTAATCAAATCCCAGACTATAAATTCGTTAGACACAGCTTTTAAGTTTTTCACCGGTTTGCCTTGAACATAAATAGTAGTTTTATGACTTTTAAAATTACTTTTATGAACAGTTACAAAATCTTGAATATAAACCATTGGAAAATTACCTTTTCCATCAAAGTTTTTACTAGAAGTATAGTAAGAAGGGGCATTTAAGCTATATGGATCACCTAAAGTATCGTAAATTTCATCTTCAGATAATTTACTCAAGAAAGTTTTTACTTTTCTTGCCATAATTTTATCAAACTTATTTGCTTTATTAATTAACTTTTGTTTTTCACTTTTAAGCATTATGCTCTCCTTTAATGTGTGATTAAAAATTAAGAAACTGTTGGCCTAAACCAAAAGTTTTTTGATACCAACAATTTCAAACAGATATGAGATTTCTCTCATAATCTATTATACCACATATTAAAAGTTTTTTCAGATTTAATTTTTTTCAATATAAACAAGGACTTACAAAATAAAAATTTCCAAATTTTAAGATTTTGACAACCGGTTTTTGCCGATTCGCTAACGTAAAATATCTCTAATCTTCTGTAAAAAGGTTTCTTTGCGAGGCGTGACCCGTGGATCTAGGATATGTAGCATCCAAACTCTCTTCGTAGTCTCCGTCTCTTTCAAGTTGGCTTCTACAGGGTGGGATCCAAAGCAATTCAGTATTTTTTTCTTTATCTTCATCAGCATATCCTTTCCACACGAACCAAGCATAGCTAGTAGCCGTTGAAGCGGTAGCAGACAGCTTGCCTTTAAGAATCGGCACTCTTTCTGTAAATTGAGCCACAAAGTTCGGAGGGTTCGGTGTAAATAATCTTTCATATCGGCCTACGCTTTCTAAAAATTGAGTTCTTGCAAACACAGCTACACAAAATTTTGCTTGTCTTAATGCTTTTAATACAAATTCTTCGGCTAAATTAAAAGGGGGATTGGTAATAATATAATGATACTTATCTTTTTCATCTGTTTTCAGAAAATCAGCTATACGATCTTGGCCGAAATCATCAATATCGGCAGACACGACTGTGTGAAAATACTCTTTTAAAACTTTGGCCATATGCCCCGCTCCGCAAGCTGGCTCAAGACAATCTATATAACTATACTTACCCGTAAACATTTCAGGTATGTGCCATTTTTTTTCCAAAACTTTAAACAACGCTCTTGTAGCCCAAGGCGGAGTAGGAAAGTAATCTTTACTATCCTTATCCTCGTGCCTTTGGCTCATAACAGCGTGTGTTTTATTTTGTACCATTTTGCTCCTCTATATTAAAATGCACATTATAGCTGTCTGGAGCCGTTTGAGCTTCGTCCCAAATATAATCTTCGGCAGCAATCTCTTGTGCTCTTTCTTTGCTGTCAGCCTCAATGTAAAATACATTGGTTTGTACAACTTCAACTCTATATTTCATATCATCTCCTTGGTTTCAATTTTTAGTATTTCATTTGGATCTAAAGCCAAACACTTAAAGGTATTAAAAGCTTCATCAACTGAGTTTTTTACAGAATAGCCAAGTTCAACGACTGAAAGTGTAATTAATTTAGTAAGACGATCTTGAGTGTATATTAATGTTTGCACTTGAGTGTATATTAATGTTTGCATCATAGCATCTCCTATAAATGTGTTATAAGACATATCGCATATATATAAAAACTTGTCAAACAAAAACCCCGTAACTACGGAGGATTGTGGCTACAGGGTTTTTTTCATCACACATTTTATACACAATATTGGAGTTCTACAGAGGAAAACGTATTGTGCATAATTTAAATCGCATATATTTGTATATATGTCAAAGTTATTTTTTCATTTGTTGTCTTAGACTATCTAAAACATCATCAATACTTGGTTCTTTTGAGTTTGGATTGTGCAAGCATTTGTACTGACGAGGACAACCAATAAAAGTATCTGTAAATTCCAGTTCGTATGTTTTGTTAGCACCTTCATAAATACAAGCCAATCTGCCTTTATATGTTTTTTGTGTTTTTAATCTACAAGTAACATAAATTTTTTTGTTTGTTTTTTTATATTGTTTTTGTTGCCACGACCATTGGGGGGTACCTTTGTACTTGTATTCTTTGCCGCCTGAATTAAGTGTGGTTGGATATAAGATAAATAAAAGTGCAATAACATAACTACCAGCCATATTTAAGCTTTAAACGATATAGCACGAAAACAATAAAACTTAAAATTAAACAGGAAATTAATATTATGCCTACGATGTTGATGATTTTGTCTCTTAATTGTTGGCGCTCATAAATTAATTTTTGTCGGTCTTTCCTGATTTGACCTTCCATCTGAAGTAGCTCCGCGTAAGCGTTTGGGCCAAAAGTATAATTTAAAAATGTTTTTAATTCTTGTCGTTGTTGAGCTAACTTTTTCTTTGCAGCAAAAGCCTCTAAAGCTGTTTGCTCAATAGAACTGGCATACATAAGTTTTTTAAACAAAGGAGGGTTCTTGGCCATCTTTTCAGCGTTATCCACATCTGAAACCGCGCCCATCCAGCGTCCGAGGTCCCCTGTCATTGATTCCACATCGCGGCCGAGTTGAAAGCCAGCCTTAATTGTCTCAAAAGCTTTGCTGGCGATACCGACAGCAGCCGTTATAGTTAAGGGGTCCATATTTTGAATTATAAATTTTTTTTAAAGTCAAGTCTATTAATTTATAAAAAGTTATTTATAGTTAACTATTATGTTTAAAGTTGAAATAATAAAAGGGGGACCAGTAACCTATTGCCCAAAATGTCATAGGAAGAAATATTCGTCACATTGTAAATGCAATAAAATCCCACCAAAAATAGCTATTGTAGAAAAGGAAAATTAAAATGGAATTACCAAACCGTAGGCCGTGTATCACAACTGAAGTAGGCGAGGGCCTAGCTGTAACTGTATCGTATCATCCGGATACGAATGAAGCTGTAGAGATATTTGTAACAGGAAGAGGTAGAAAAGCATCTGACGGGCCCATGACAGATGCGCTATATAACTTGGGCGTACAGGCATCTAAATTGATGCAAAAAGAGGACATTCATTTAACAGAAACTTCGGGTTTAGCTGCGGAGTGATTCGCACGCTTTATCTGAGCTTCAACCATTTCTTCCACACGCTGTTGATCTTCTGATTTATAGTGTGAAAAAATGTGTCGCAGCTGGCCGCCAATAGTCCGGCCCTCAAGTTTAGCTATTTCTTTGATCTTCAGATAAACATCTTTGGGTACAAGTACGCTTTTCCATTTATTAGTATCCATAATTACCTCGCTTTTGTAAGATATTATGCGATTTTATTAGATATTACAAGAAAAGAGTTGCATTTAACTATTTTATTTGATACTTTTGAAAATGGAGATACATCATAATGGTGTAAAGGCGAAGTTTTAATCTGCTCGTTCAGTTAGGCAATTAATAAGCGTGCCATATAGTTATGTAGGCGTTTATTTTTGATCGCAGTATCATTGACCTACAGAAACCTCAAGATTTAAATTTTGCCTTAATTTAATTCAAAATTTCAAAGACCCAGAGCGATCTGGGTCTTTTTTTTAGGGGATATTATTTACTTTCTCCCCAAGACGCTCCTATTTCTACGTCTACTTTATTGGGGACGTTTAATTTTACGGCGTCCTCCATAATAGTTGCAACCTTTTTTATTGTCTCATTTGAAGTAAAAGATATAGCAATCTCATCATGTATTTGAATTAATGGGATAATGCCTTCTGAATAAATATTGACCATAGCCTGTTTTGTCATATCGGCGGCTGACGCTTGAATAAGTCTGTTAAGCGCTTTGTAAGTGTAGGCTCGTTTGAGTCGTGTCGTGGGCCCATATTCGTTAACCGCTTCTTTATAAGGCATAGCCTTGTTCATAGCAAAAGTATCCGGCTCCCACAGGTCAAATCTGCATTTTCTACCTAGAATAGACCGAATAGAACCTGAGCTTGCTCTGTTATTCAATTTATTCATAACGCCGTTCATAAGGAGTTTCACAAACGGGACTCGGTCATGGTATTGTCCCACTAGCTCTTTTGCCTCTTCTACGGGTATATCAAGCTGATCTGACAGCTTGTTTACGCCCATACCATACATCATACCCAAATTAATTGTTTTGGCTTGCTTACGCGGTATTTTAGCCATTTCAGCGACCATTGTATGAAAGTCCATATCGGGATTGTTAATATATCCATTAACAAATTCTGAAACGCCTTTCATTTCATGCCCTTGTGACTTGCCGTAAGCATGAGCGTAATGCACCAAGATCCGTGGTTCCTGTTGCGAGAAATCTAAACTAGCCCACTTCTCCCCCTCTTCAGGAAGAAACAAACTACGAATCATAGGACCTAGCTGTGGATCGCGAGCCGGTATCTGCTGTAAATTAGGATGGTTCATGCTGATACGACCTGAAACTGTGCCCCCATCATCAGACCTAATCTGATTAATATGCGAGTGTATGCGACCTTGAGGCGTGGTATATTTTAAAATAGTATTAATAAATGTGCCATGCGTCTTGTTAAGTTCTCTGCATCTAAGAATAAGCTTTGGCAGTTCGTGCGATTGCTCCGCAAGAAACGCTTTTGTAAAACTAGGCGCACCTTTCTCCGTCTTGGGATAGGGTAAACTAACCGAATCAAATGCTTTAGCGAGCGAAGCGGCCGCCCAGACTTCTACATTAACATCCGTCAAAGACTTAATCTTTTTATAAACTTCTTTCTCTTCTTTAAGAAGATAGTCTCTGGTTCGTTCCACACGATCTGTATCAACGCGAACACCGCGCCATGTCATATCAATAAGTAAAGGTAAAACCTTCAACTCCAAGTCTACAACAGCTTGCAAATCTTCTTTTAAAACAAGGGCTTTAAAGCAATTCCAAAGTTCTAAGGTTAACTCTGCGTCAGCTTCAGCATAAGGACCGACATACATAGAAGGTAATTTCCAAAGTTCTGCTTTAGGATCAACGCCAAATTCACGAGCCGCTTCTGTTAAACCTTTCTCTGACTTAGTTTTTGAAAGGTAGTCGTAAGCCAGTGCGTTAAGGCTGTAACTAAATCTGTTTTCATCAAGAAGTGAAGCGATAACCATTGTGTCAATAATACGGCCATTTATGGTAAAACCGGCTCGTCTCAGCCAACCGGCATCATATTGTGCATTGTGCATAATCTTGTCAGCGGGCGATTCGCAAACTTTTTTCATCCAGTTGTTCACGATCCGTTCATCAAGGTTGCCGCCCCCTAAATGTTTAATCGGGACATAACATTTAAAACCTTCCACGGCTACGGCATAACCGACTATTTCGCCGTCTCCTTGAGGCCAACCCGGTCCATTTTGTTTAATGTTGGGGTCTTTGGTCTCTACATCTATAGCTATAGTTTTAGCTGACGATAGATCCGGTAGGCTCTCCGGTGGTATCCATTCACTTTTTGGTGTGAACATTGCCATCTGTAATGTCATTTTTTACCTCTATTAGTTTATTAAGGTACCACTGGGCTTTTTTAAGGTCTTGAATACCGTTTTTGTGCCTGTACCGTATCATGTATTTAAGTATATTACCTTGAAGATAGTGTTCAAACCCGTGTTCCGTGGCTGATTCTATCATGTCTATAGTCTCTATCTTACTTGCATTATAATGTGGCGGGTGGTTTACATCGTCCATTTGCTCTTTTACCTCTTTCATTTTATCACGAATCATTTCTCTGTAGGGTTTGTGTGTCATATATGATAGCTCCTATTGTTATCGTCTGGTTCTATAATATAAAGGTTTTCTTTGGCTCGTGTGACGGCTACATAAAATACGCGGTGAACGTCATCATTGCCCATGCGCATAGCATCGTCAGCTGAGGGCGATAAATCGGTAAATATAATAACATTATCGGATTCACCACCCTTTGACCCGTGTATCGTGGACACTGAAATACGGGGTTCTGCATTAAACTTTTCGCCTCTGCGGAGTAAAGCAGTAATATAGACCCGTGATTCTTCCGGCAGTCGGTCCAATGCCTTGTGCCAGATCAATTCATCCCCGACCATCAGGCCGTAGCTGTTCTGTAAAATCTCCATATTTAATAATACATCGCTATCTAATCCGGTTAATTTTTTAAACCCTCGTTTAATATGTGTACCTGTGGACATATAACTATATACGTCTCTTGCCATATCCAAGGTAATATTTTTACCTTTACGCAGTTGTTCCCAACCATTTACAGCTGAGGATATTTTCGCGGATATGGATCGGTGCCCCTTATGTGTAAAAAGCAGTCCCATGGACTTGAGCGTTTCTACGACCGGGTTTAAGATATAGCCCGCCTGTGCTAATATCAGCCACTGGCCCTGTGTCAGGTCTATATCATCTAAGCGTGCCATGTGCTTAACCGTGCCCTCGTCTTCTTTGGGCTGATACTTTTTCGGGTACCTGTGTTTAATTCTGTAGACGATTGATTCAGCGACCCGATGAACTTGTTTAGGGACGCGGTAAGACTGAGATAAAGTCTCAGAAGAGCCGTCAAGGTTAATAAACTGGTCCACATCAGCCCCCGCCCACCTATATATGGCTTGGTCATCATCTCCGGCTGCAAACATAAACTTACTTTTCTTATCTAAAGCATGGGCTATATCCCATTGCAACGGAGATAAATCCTGAGCCTCATCAAGGAAAGTGACTTCAAAATCAGGGCAACACTTGTCAGCCTCATCTACAAACACTTTCAACATATCCGTAAAATCATATAAGTTTCTGTGTTGTTTGTATTCTTTATAACACTGATTAACATAATTAACGGTGTTCCAGTCATCTTCAATATAAGATTGATTATATTGTTTTCTTAGTTCTATTTTTCTAAGACGGGCTAAATTAATGACGTTAAGGATAGGATGATCGTGGTTTTGCATCTCTGTAACGTCTTCCTGACCGGAGGTTCTACTCAACACCATACCTATCTTTTTGCCTAGTTCCTCAAAATGTTGTTTGGACATAACCTGTTCCGGTCTAATCTCTGTCATAGATAACGCTAAACTATGTAGGGTTCTGAAAAAAAACAAATCCTTTTCAGGATCAAGTTTAAATCGTTTAGCCGCTCTCTCTTTAGCTTCGTTAGCCGCTTTGCGTGTAAAAGCAAGAAACGCTATGTGGTTAGGGTTCGTGCCTTTATTTAATGTATCATCAACCATATTTAACAAAGTTGTTGTCTTTCCGGTGCCCGGCGGTCCAAATATTCTAAACATTAATTATCGTTTATTGGCTTATCAAAACCCATATCTTCTAAAAAATCATCTATTTTTTGATCTGAAGGTATTTCATGTACAAATATAGGTGTTGTTTCTCCTACCCAAGCACCGACAACATTAAACTCCATCCATTCTATAGCTTCCTCGTGCGTCATTCCGTCCCGTTCCATAAATATTTTTACACACTTATTATAACTATAAATTAAAACTTCAGGCATATTGATACGACTACCAACACCTATGATTGCA
>VTLG01004936.1_pt1 | contig 11774 bp, 25 predicted proteins | sample 4694571 | NCBI WGS metagenome assembly VTLG01 (sample SAMN12604809, study PRJNA352737) | marine metagenome | biome: ENVO:00000447; feature: ENVO:00000209|ENVO:00000569|ENVO:01000036; material: ENVO:00002151; isolation source: viral sequences binned using virsorter ... | reverse complement strand
AGCCTTTGTTATTTCATATAAATTTGTTTTTATTTCATTGATTAATGGTTGCTGTGCAAATATATCCTCAAATGTTGTGTACTGCATCCATTTTGGGAAACTTACATTATTCCACCCCCTATGGAATATGTGTCCAAATGCATAACCATTAGGATTGGTTCTTGAGGCTGGACTATCTGAAGGTACTATTTGATAGTCTGATGGTTTAAGGGTTCTTAAATCCTTTTTTACTTTCGATGTTTCTATAGAACTGTATGCCATTTATTTTATTCCTATAAATTGTTTAGGGTACATTACGATTTCGCAGATGGTCTATACCTCTTCTTTAATAATTTTTTTACTTTGTTTTGATACTTCTTGCCTTGTGGTTTTGCCCCGTCTACTATACCATTTCTATAACCCAATTCATAAGCCTCTCCACAGCTTAGTTCTATTATACGGTTAATTCTGGATATATTTCTCATAAACCAGATTATCATTCTATCAATTCTTGGTACTTTCATCATCCTCCACCCTATTTACATAGTCATTATACTGATCCCAATCCCAGCTATCTGGTTGAGTTTTATCTTTTTTCTCCTCTTTGATAAACTCTACTGGTTCAGTAATTGTTGTAATACCATTTGAATAAATGTTAGCACCGAATTTTGTTGCTATAAGCGTTGTTATAACTCCAGTTAAAATGCCAATTGCGTATACGTAGACATATTCCACATACAATATTACTACTAATTGTGTATCAGAAATTACCTACTTATTTATAGGGTTATAATCTATCTATCAATCTTACCTTAATTATTGATTCTACGGTTTTCTGGCTGATAAAGTAGTCTGATGTAATCATATGTATCTTTTCATCGTATTTAAGGTCTGAGTACCTTAATCCTTCCCAGAATGCTCTTATTTCAACATCTCTTAATGATGTGTCTATTTGTTCATTTATACGATCATAGTCAGCGTACTTGCTTTTGAAGTTCTTCGTACTTGTTTTTGATTTCGACATATAAGTCCTCTAGTTGTGGTGTTGTGTATTTTTTTGGTTTCTTATACCTTCTATGTAGCTCTTCCCATTTATCATAGGAGAATTTTTTAATATACCAGTTAGTGAAAGGGTACGAATCGTGTTCGTGGCTGAAGTTACATCCCCAGCATTGACAATGACAGTTACCATCTTTAGTGACATCCCAGCGTGAGGAATAAGACATACGACTAAATAAGTGTCCATTAGTGAGATTGTCTGGAGATCCACAAACAACACAATGCTCATCCCTTAATCGAATATAAAGAGATGTAATTGTGTCCAGACGTTTAACTACCCTCTGTCTCGGAGTTTTCTTTTTTCTTTTTGCCAAAGATTTCGTTTAATCTATCTGTAGTTTCTTGTGAATACCAGTCTCCAAGTCTATTCTTATCACCCTTGCCTTGAGTTCTCAGTTTTTCCATTCCGGTAACTATGTGAGTGTCCGTGATTGCTGACGATTTTCTTTTTTGTCTTTCTTTTTCTGATTTTACTTTTTCTTTTATATCTAACTTTTGGCTTATCTTCAACCTTCTTCTCCTCTCTTTCTTCAAAACCCATAAAGGATTGAAACCTTTTTAATTCATTTTTTGTAATCATTTATTCTCCCAATTTAAGTCTTGATGTAATCTATCCCACGCAACTGCATTTAATAGTATTTTAACATAATGCTTTTTATCTGTTGTTAATTCTTCAATGAATCCTTTATGAAAGAAATAATCAACTGCTTCTTTGACATCTTGCTTTTTTGGATCACTCATCCTATCTCCTTGTTAACCTCTTAATTAAATACAATACCACTATTACCCCCAATACTGATACCACATCAACGATATGGTTTCCAGAGTCTGAACTGATCTTTCCCACTACTGGGATTTCTATTGAAAATTCTCTATCCATATTTATCTTTTTTCCATCTGGAATATCTTTGGTACATCATCTTACACATTGTACAAGCATCACACCTACATCCAGATGAATATGAATTATAACTGGGGTGCTTATTTATTGATGATGTGGCTGACTTTGCTGAATTACAAGTTAAATGCGAATAAGCTATATTATTCAAATTCCAGAACACAGAATTATCTTGATCAAGCCAAGCATCCATATGATCTATTGACAACTCAATATAATTTGTAATTTTTTCATCACATCTAAAACATCTATCTTTTTTTGTTTCTTGAACTAATTTAAAGAACAGCATCTTTTTCAGCCGATTACCGGCTGTACTATATGACATTCCAAGCTGTTTGCTTTTTTTGTCTTTAAGCATAGGCGAGGAGGATCTGGCGAGAGGTATTCGTACAATAGTGTGTACTGTAAGAAAGTAGCCAGACCCCCCTTAAATTCTCCAATTTTCAGTCAAAAATATAGGCAAATAATTAGGATCATAGCCCTTATAAGATCCCAGTATTACCTTTAATAACTCCTCTAACCCCTCTTCGCTGTAATCATTGCTTATTATGCTCATTATTTCTTGCTTGCTGTACACCATCACTGATGGACCCTCTATCTTCTCCCCCACCCCCACTATCGCTGACTCGAACTCCGGTATCTTTATTAGATTCTTTGTGTTGCTCATTTAGCTTTCTCACTTCCTCTTTATAATTTTTAACTGCATTAGGTAGAAAAGCATCTAAAGCCTCAACAACACTCTCAGACATTTTAGCAAGCAACTTATAGTGGAGTACATCTCTTTCAAGTTTTTTAACATACCCCACCAACTTCTCATTAGTATTTAACAAGTCATTTAAAATGGTATATCTTCTCCTACTGGATCAAAAGCATTTTGTGCTAACTCATTAACTTTTGGTTGCATTTCTTTAGGAATCCAAACAGTATTATAATATTTGTCATCCTTGCCTTTTTGAGATGGTGGTGCTACAAACATTCCATTTATACCTTCAACAACTTTCATATCTTTTATTTCAAAGCCTTCTGAAGTTATTAATGTAAACAGAGCTTTAGTTTTACCCCAATCTACTTTTCTCATTTTAGTAATTTTCATACATCTCCTTTACGTTGTTTCATTGCCCATAATAGCATTAAGTATACTATACTATCTTTAATACGACCTTCTATTGGCTCTCGTTGAGTTATATGACCATTAACATCTGATACTATACCCTCAATATGTTTCAATAGATAAGTAACCAAAACCTTTTCTCTACCTACTTGTAAAAGGTCGGCTATGCGTTCAAAGTTTGCGAAAACATTATCCTTACCATTACAACTTGCATACTCCATTTGACCTTGATCTCTGGTTCTTGTAACCTCTGGAATAATAACATTCTCTATAAAATTAACCATACTTTTATGTTCCATCTTTACCTCTCAATTTTCTTAAAAAACTTACTGGGATATGCTCTACTTCATTTATATCATATTTATTTCTAAACTTCTGAGTTCTACCATTATGCTCCATATGGAATCTATCAGATTTATTAATACGATATATCATATCCTTATCTGTGTATCGGATAGCCAGAAATACTGGCTTTCCAGAATACTCTTGTTTTATTCTTAACGCCATCATTTTTTTATGATCAATCATTAATGTTTTATACTGATTAGAACTAATCTTTCTATTCTTTAGTTCTATATATCCTTCTATTGTATCTGTTCCTTTTTTAATAATCATAAAATCTATTACATCAAATTCATTTGTTATATCTTTTCTTAATTCTACATTCCAATATCTCTCAATGTCTTTTGCAAACTCAGTCTCTGGACCTATTGATGCTAAAACATCTTGATCTATTTTACTCATAAATAATCGTGTAACCTTTTATTTTTTGGACCTATTTCTCTTATGGCACATTTTCTACATATTTTAGCATTATACCCACCATCATATAATGAATACCAATCATACATAAATATAGGCTTGCTTGGGTAACTTCCACAAGCTCCACATTTCTCTAATTCTTTAAATATTCTTTTGATTACGTGTGGCATCTGATATCATTTGCAATTTACAAAATTCTTCTGATAATTTAATATATCTTTTTTTTAAAATCTGCATATCCTCGTGTACTAACTCTAATTCGTTTTTAATATAATCACATTTCTTACAGATCATATACTCATCCCCTTTGCAAGTTTTGTAAAAGCATCCCCCATTATCTCTTGAATTTCTTCTGGAGTCGCTGGGTTCTCTACCTCTAAATTCTTATCAAACTTCACTCGTTCTTTTTGAATTGAATCATCTACAGTAATAGTCTCTTGGTAGCCTTTAGTCCTACTTGCCCAAGTAGATAGCCTTCTATTGGTATCCCAAGTCTTTTCCATCATATAACGACATTTAGTTTTAGTTCTATTGGGTTCTGTCCAGTAAGATATAAACTCGTTTCTAATCTCTATAGGGTACTCTGTAGAACTCATAACAGATTCTTTAAGCTCAGATATTTGTTTTTCAATTCTTTTTTCTTTATTCATTTCTTTTTTATTAATTAATTCAGTATTTGATTTATTCTTTACTTTATAAGTGGACGGGTTTTCCGTCAACGGTTTTCCCGTCAACGGTTTTCTGGGCAACGGTATTTGATACACTTTATACATAACATTTCCAAACACACCACCCTCATTCTTTTGATGTTTTTCTATATAACCAGCTTTTATCAATTCAGCCATAGCTGTTCTCATAGCCTCTCTACCCTCTGTGGCTTGATTAATTAAATCCTTACTGTAGACCTTCCAAGTCTCTGGTTTAGATAGTATATAAATAAACAATCCTCTGGCTCTCCAGCTTAAAGTATTATCTCTAAGTATGTGATTACTTACTATGGTATAATCAGTTTCTTGATCTACCCTTTGAAATTGTATGCCTATGTTTTTCATCTTCTATTTAATTCCTCTCTTTGTAAAAAACTACCTACGAAATAACTATAATACCACCAACCATTATGATATGGTGGTACACTTTTATATCTATCTATATCTTGTTTTCTTCGATCTGTTGTTATATTACTCATACTCTCCCAATCTAAATTTAGTAGCCAAGACTGGTTTTAACTTTGGATTACCTTTACGATCATATGCCTCATAGAATGCATTAAATATCCTATATGCACTCATAGCTAATTCTTCGTTATATTTGTACTCTATCATATACTTTGTTGTTCTTCCGGGTTTTCTTCCAGCAAAGTCCTTTTTTAAAGCTATAATACCAAGTCTGTCTATCTTACGTTCATTTTTTAAATTCCACAACCAAGCATAAAATGTTAATTGTATTTGATTTCTAGGGTCTCTGGGTACTTTAGATGTTTTAAAATCCAACATCCAAAGCTCCTCTTCACCCTCTTTATTTTTAATCTCTGCAACTAAATCACACCTACCAGCTACTGGTAATATATAACTACCACTTTTACAAACAGTATTGTAAAGTATATGTTCTGTAGTTACTATTTTAGGTTCATACATATTATACCACTCTGTAAAAGATATAATAGCCTTCTGGACTTGTGGATCCTTTTCTATAGTTATTTCTTCACCCTTAATAAGTCTCTCAGCTATATCGTGAGCCTTTGTTCCAATTCTTAATGCCTCTGATTTATTATTAAGGTACTTCTCATAATCACCATCAGACTGTTTGATGATGTATTTCATTATCCCGAAGGAGAGAGGTGTGCCAAATGAGGTGATTGTGCTTACTGAAGGAAAGAACACACCCTCTGCTACTTCGTAGAATCTACCGTATAATGTATTAACTATTTTGGGATACATTCGCCCATTTTACGGATTCTTGGGTTACGGTAGAATTGCCTTTGACGGATGATGAAGGAGATTCTGGTAGGTCCTCTCCGGCGTAAATATAAAATCCTAAACCGTGCATTGCTATAGCCTTAACCAAACATCTCATCTTTGAATCTGATATCTGTCTGGAATTAGGGTTTTGTATAGCTTGATTTCTATGGTCCATAACTGGTAAAGATATTGTACGACTTAATTCTTCAATAGTTACGGTACACTCTACAGACGCAGACCCATCGGCATATACTTGTATATCAGTAATATTACCATTATGATCTTTATGGTCTGTGAATTGATAACGAGCTGTAGGATAATGTTTCATTAATGTACCCCACGCCCACGCCCAACTTAAATATGTTAGGTTGCCTTTTTTTTCTGTATGTTTACTACAATCGATTTGGGAAAGTGTTCCCCAGATATTGCTTTTCATAATAACCTCTCTTTATTAATATCTAAATTTAAAAAGACTTTAAATTCTACACAAGAAAAAAAATAACTTGACTCATATACACAATATTTTTTAGAAAAAACTTGTACAGTAAATTTAATAGAGCTAAATTGATGTACCAATAATGGTGGCGAAACAAAAACAAAAGAGAGGTATTAAATTGACTAAATATAAAAGAGTAAAAAAAATGTCTGACGGAGATATTCAAGTTTTTGGTAGTAGAATGTTTATAGGAGATGCTACTATTGAGTTGTTGGATTTGGGTTTTGATGTAGGGCAAACAATTTCTGATTTTAGAAATTCTCGTCTATATACTAATGCACCTATGGATGTTGTTGAAGGTGTTCTTGAAAGATTGGAGACTAAATAATGCGAGGGCCTAATATGTCTTGTGTGGACTGTGAAGAACAAGAGGCTGTTATAAGAGATCAATTTTATGGTGATGAATTATGCAGTACTTGTTATACTAAAAGAATAAAAAACGAAGGAGATAAAAGTGAATAACTTAATGCAATATTTTGACTACAATGATGTAGCTCGTGAAGATATTAGAACAATAGCACATAGCTTAGATAAATTTTTTAATAATGATATTGAAGGCTTATCAGCTCAAGATCAAAAGAAATTTAAAGGTATGGCTAATCAGTTATTAAGTATTGCTTGTCGCATATAGAGACGGAGACTCTATTTGTGAGGGCAAGACCCCCATTGGCTAATGCTTTTGGGGGTCTTTTTTTGTTCAACGAAGGAGATTCGTTATTTTTCTTTCGTTAAAACTCTTTCAAGAACATCCATAAATGCATCAAATACTGACTCTATACACGCTTGTTCTTTTTTCTCACTTACAAGTGGAATATTAATTAATCCATTTAATTCATCACATATGCTTTGCTTTTTTTCTTTAAGCATTGATATAACCATTGTACCTATCATTTTTCTCCTAACTTTTTTATTTGTATTATTAATGTTATTACCCCTACTGCAATACCTAAACACAAAGATACAAAACTCAGCACTGGATTAAGAACTCCACTCCAATGTATAATTGATGATCCGATTGTTGATCCTATTCCAAGTTGAGGTTTATTCCCTAATGTGTCTATTAATGTATTCATTTGTTTTTCCAATCTAAAATTTTGATTTTTATCAGTATATATACTATCCAAATTGGTATTGCGATAAGTACACCTAATACAATAGATGAGAATAAATGACTCCAGTCCATTATTGTCTATCCTTCCAGTATTTTTTACGTGACTTAGACTCTAAGCAGTTATCCTCATCATCTTCTGGGAATAATATCCATTCATCCTCTTGTTTATCATAATAGAAATCTTCTTCTTCCCACTTACATACTAATCCTTCACTATCATAACTTTCTTCTAATCTGGGGTACATACAGTTTAACCCTTCACCAACTACAGTAAATGACAATGCGTAAACCAAAAAAGTACAAATATCCATTACTTATTCTCCTTATAATACATTAAGATTATAGCAATTAATAAGAACACCCAGAATGCTATTATCATTTTTTACCTTTTTTTAATGGTCTATCATTACCCCATACTAAATCTTTATCATTACTGGTAGCTACCTTCATACCATTACCACCAATTTTAATATGATTTTTATCCATACTTATTTCAGCCTCTTGCCTCTCTTGTGTTATTAAATGGTCAACAGTCTTGTCTAAAGTATGATTAAGATCTTCTAGTGCCTTACTCATTTCAGAAGGTAATTCTGGAGGAGCTGTCATTTGTTGTAATACAGTAATTAACCCCATTGTCACAGTTGCTACCAAGCCAGAGACTACAGCCAAAGATTCAGATTTTAAATAATATGCTGATGCTACAAGGGTTCCAACCATCAACACAATACTTGGAATACTTAAAATCCCCACCCAGTAACGGAGAGAATCTTGCATCAACCTTTTGGCAGTTGCTCGTTTTCTCTTTATATTATCTATTTCTTCTTTAGTTAATCCCATATTATCTCCTTATTTCAAAATGAGGGAAGTCATCAAACTTATTATCTTGGACCTCAAAATCTTGATCCCAGTCACCACCCCATCTGAGATCTATACCCATAGAACGAGCTGTTCCAATCACAAACCCAGAAAAGAGTGTTTGCCTTTCCCTATCTTCCCAATTAACGGGATATGGCGTGACATCAACTGCATAAGAGGGATCGTTATTATGACGGCCACTAGGATAACGAACTTTAGTTTTGCCTTCATCAAAGAGCTTATTTTGTCTTTCTTCATTCCTCATCCCTTCTAACACAGAACAGTCAACGTGTTTTATTACTTCATTAAATACTTTTTGTAGGTCTGGATGACAAGTTGCCAATCTTTCCTTAGACCTTTTACCAAATTTTGCCATTTACTTCTCCTTCGCTTGAATCATTTTTTGTATGTTCTTTTTCTTTCTTTTTGTGATATATTCATCAAGATATGAGTCCTCTACTAACTCCCAAAGCTCATCCATTTCTTGTTGAGATAAATCATTTCTTTTAAGCCTTTTATACATTTTATCTATTTTATAAACTGTTTTTATTTCTGCTCTTGGAGCATTTAATTTCTTTTGGTTTTTCTCCATCTCTTCAAACATATCTTCCGTTTGCTCATCACTTAATGATCCAGACTTATTAGCCAAGTCCATTCTTCTTTTAAATATATTTTTTTCTTTATCAGATAGTTTTTTTAATTTAGACTTATCTAAAAGTTCTCTTGCTATTTGTTTAGAAACATATGGGTTTCTTTTTGTATAAAATTTTCTAGCTATAGGAATATTTCTAATATCTGGAGTCTTACCTTGAGACAACATAGTACCAGTCTCTATAGCATTAGCTATAAATTTACCCATACCACCAGTTGAATAATCCCAAGTAAGATCCATAAATTCTGGACTTATACTAACAGCACCTTGCTCAATTTCATTTCCTCCAGTAACTTCATTTAATTTTTTAGCTATCTCCATTGAATTTTGTCTTACTGATGAGAAATAAACTTCACTAAAAGGTTTTTCACCTACTTCCCATCTAGGGTATACATCATCACCTTTCCAATCTTTACCCTCATACATTTGCACTCCTAAATCAGCAAAAGTAGGAGATAACATTTGCAATGGTGTTCCACCACCTATAGGATTAAATGCATTATTTAATGCGTTTAACATTCTGCTCCACGCTTGATATGGTTGCAAATCTCCATATGCCATTTCTTCAGCTATTCTACCACTTGAAACAAAAGTATTATACCCATAAGGCAACATAATAGGAATATATCCTTTCATATCTATGCCCGGAATTTTAAACAACCATTTAGTGTCTTTTTCATAGTCACTCACCTCATCCCATTCATCTGGATCTGGACCAAAGTTTCTATTTAAAAAAGATTGAAGGAATCCGGCAACCCCTAAAAGCCCAGCAATACGTCTGCCTTTTTTAGTCTTTAATGTTTTTAATATATTGAAACCACCTTGTACAGATGCATTATAGAATAAGTACAATGTATTTAAAAATACTCCCCATTGACCCTTTTTATTAAAATTAACAGTCATATTTTTAGCAATCTGAGATGCCTTCTCTTTACTCACTCCAGAGTCTACTAAAGTTTTATAAGCACTTAAACGAGTACTACTTTCTATAACACTATTATAATCTTCTATAAATCTAGCAAAAACTCTTATGGAACCCTTTATATTGCCTTTATCAGAATAACTGCTTATCTTTTTCTTTAGTTGTTCTACCTTTTGATCAACAGTTCCTTGATCAATCCATCCTATCTTACCACCTTGTTCTATAAAGTCTTTATATGCCTCAGTCCAAACATCTTTTCTTTTTCCACCCCTTAATACTGCTCTTATACCCCTCATTGCTGGGAATAAAGACATAGCTGTTTTTCTAGCTATCTTTCCAGATTGATTAGTAGATAGTTGTAACATAGCCATCTGAGCATCTCTCTGAAAATTGGTTATTAAAAAATTAGGATTTAATGTAGTATTTATTGTTCTTAAATAGTTGTTTAGTTCCATTAAATAAGGAACTGACTTTCCTACACCTATATTAGCTAACCCTTGATGTAAGGCTGGGTCATTTATTGTTACTACTTTAGCCTTTCCATCTTCCCAGTACATAAGTTCATTGGTACGAAGTTTTCGTGGGTCCATAAACTCTACCTCACCATTCTGATCATAGCGTGGTAAGTATTTTAATCCTTTTGTTTCCCAGAGCTTGTCACCATTCTCTAAGGTAATATCTGGATGTTCTTTTATTAACTTAATTAAAGACTTCCCTACCTCATTCTTTTCAGACCTTATGATTGACTCATTTAAGTCTACTATGGCTTGTACTACTGGGTTCTCTGCCTTTGTTGTTCTGCCCTTTTTAATACCCTTAATATCCTTACCAGTTACATTGTAGCCTTTACCAGTCATTGGTATTGACTCTCCTCTTGCTGTTCCTTTTAAGGGTACATAGTTTTTAAATATTTTACCAGATGTAAATAGATTGTATGAATCTTCAGATATTAAACCAGAGTCTTTTAAAATTTGTAAACGCTTATCTATAATCTCAGATCTAAATTCTTTAGCATATCCATCTATCTTTTTATCAAATCTTTTAAGGATTGCATTTGCATCCTTGTTCGTCATTCCACTACCGTTTTTATTCTCTGGATTTATATTATCCTTGATATGCTTATTTCGTTCTTTTGCGTGTTTAGCATACATATGGTCAGCCAAATCATCTATTGAGAAACCATCATCCTCAAGCCTCTTAAAGAAAGCATCATTACTATCTACAAGGAACTCATCAACCTTATCAATACGGTCTGTAGCTTTTGATGTGAATAAATCAGCTTTCATATACGAATCTAATTCATCTTGGTCTACACCTATCTTTTTTTGTATTTGTTCTAATCTATTTAGTTTATCTTGTACTGCTCTTTGTATATATTGTAATGTAGTTTCATTTGGTATTTCTAAATTTGATTTAGCCTCTTCTAACTGGAAACTTCTTTGAGAACGAATAAACTTCTCTTTCATCTTTGGTGTTATAGATATGTATGCTTGTTTTTCATCTGAATAAAGATTTAATAAGCCAACCCTACCACCTAACTTTTTAGTTAGTTTCTTTAACCTTTGAGGTATCTGATTAGTATATAGGTTTATCATATACGAAGGATTAATTTTTAGGTCATCACCTTTAAGTATCATTTCTCGCTTATCAATACCTTTTTTCTTTTCTGCTATTTCCATACCAATATTCATAAAATCTTGTTCCGTAGATTGCTCAAAAGAATCAACCCCTCTTATAGTACCTTCTCCTCTTAACATCTTATCTACCACGCCTTTACCAATAAGACGTTCTAATTCTTCTGGAGTTTGAAGGGCATCTAAATAAAACTCTTTATCATTTATATCCCTACCTCTTACAGTTAATCTTGGCTGACCCTTTATATCTCTTTTGTCATACGCAAGGTATTTAACCTTCTTACTTAGATCCCATCTATCTATTATTTGGTCAGAGTTTATAAATGCTATTTCATCA
>VTLG01003181.1_pt1 | contig 11774 bp, 19 predicted proteins | sample 4694571 | NCBI WGS metagenome assembly VTLG01 (sample SAMN12604809, study PRJNA352737) | marine metagenome | biome: ENVO:00000447; feature: ENVO:00000209|ENVO:00000569|ENVO:01000036; material: ENVO:00002151; isolation source: viral sequences binned using virsorter ... | reverse complement strand
TTTGGGAGCAAGAACTACAACATCATCCACTTCAAATGTTTGTTTAATCAGTTTAACAAAATCACCATTTTTCATTCCTTTAGGATTGTAAACTCTTGCGAGATTAGAATGTTTTTCTAATCCTGCAGCTTTCCCGGCGGAGATTATTTGAGCTTGGATTTCTTTCCGACCTTCATATAGGTCTACAACGGCTTTAATATCATCATTTATCCAGCCCTTGAAATTTAACATATTTCTCCTAAAAAGAATAGAGTTTACTGATATATTTATAATACTAAGTCATCCTACCATCGGTCCTGGCGGATCTGGCGGAGTATTTTGCTCTACGGCATTCATAAATACTTCCTTTGTGACTGCATGCCATCCTTCGCAAGTTTCTTCTTCAACTATATCAGCAAAGACATTGCCGTATTGGTCTTCCATTACGTAGATCGCTTCTTCATTAAAATGTACACTTTTGTCCGTAACAAATAGGACATGGATCATTAACCCCATTTCAGGGAAAATGTAGTACTCATCAGGCAGGAAAGCCTTGAGGGTGGAAACTTTGCGGGATTGTTCTTCTTTTTTCCTTCGTTCTTTATTATCAAATTTCCATTTATTCAGGAAAATTACGTTATCATTATTATCATTCAAATTTAAACTCCCCAAAGTCTTTTTTATTCTTCATTCGGCCCCCTGTTGCTTTATCAAAGGAAGGAGTATCATCTTCTTTTTCTTCTACTTTACCAGTATCTACTAAATCAGATTGAGATTTATCGCCCAAATCAATAAGTTTCATTTTTGCTCTATCAACTCCAACCAAAAATTTCTTATTAATGGTTGGATCACCATAACGATTCTTTAATTGTTTTACCAAGATTTGATTTGCTTCTTCTAATTTATCATTATTAATAATTGCAAACATAAAATCAGCAGTTGCTGGAAGTCCAAAACTTTCACTTGTATCCTCTAATCCCACATCAGTATTTTGAAATCCTTGTCGATTTGTCTGGGTTGCCGACATGATTGGTACTTTAAATTCTACTGCCAATCCTCTAAGTTCTTCTGCGATAGACTTAACATAACTATATGAATTTACATATTGTCCTGCTTTAATCCTTGAAGATGCACAAATGTTAATATAATCAACGAATATAATATCTGGTTTAAAGTTTCTCTTGAGATTCAATTCATTTAGTAATGATCTAAAATGATTTGTACTCGCTGCCGCCGTTGGATATTCTTTTACAATCAATCTACCTTTAATTTTATTCTTCAAATCTCCAATTTTCTTATCGTACATTGATTTTGGAAGATTTTTCAAATCATCTAGTTTGATATTCAATAAATTTGCATCGATTCTTTCTGCGATTCGTTCCTCTGCCATTTCTAAAGTAATGTACAAAACACTATGACCTTGTGACAAACAATTAGCTCCAAAGTGACACATAAACAATGATTTTCCAACACCAGTTCCGGCCATTGCAATATTCAATGTTTTAGATGACAGCCCGCCTTGTGTTATTTTGTTGAAGTATTCAAGATCAAAAGGGATTTTCTTTTCAATTTTGTGATAAAAATCAAACCGATCATCAGAATCCAAAAGGTAATCGTGACCCACATGAGGATCAAAAGAAATAGACAAAGCATCGGTAAGCAACTCAGGAATAGCACCTTTGTCAGACTTAGATTTTTCGGGTTCATCCAATATTTTAATTGAACTGACAACGGCGTTATAGATTGCTTTATCTTGACAGAATTTCTCTGTTGTCTCCAATAACCATTGAATGTCCGTTTGCTCATTTTTTTGTCCTTCTAAGTAGTCTAGTAATCCTGTTACATTTTCAAATTCTTCATCTTTTAATGGTGTATCATTGAATTCAATAACTAATGCTTCTTTTGTAGGTAAATTATTATACTTATTGATAAACTTATTAATTTCTGTATATAATAGTTTATCCGTATGTTCCATAAAATATTCTTTATTAAGAAAGGGTAAAACTTTCCTAGAATATTCTTCATTATGAATTAGATTTTTCAGTATCAGTGCTTCAACTCTTTGCTGCATGTTTGTCCATTTGTCGTTGTATAATTTCTATTACCCATTCACCTAATCGCTTTTCAAATGATTGTCCTTCTTCATCAGAAATTTCATGCCCTAAATCATGTGGTGGTACTTCAAATTCATATTCATATTGACAAGCAATATCATTGCCTGTTAATTCTTGTTCTACTAATTTAAAAGATGTATATCTAACTACTGCACCATCAAACGGTGAATCATCCATTACCATTATGCATAATGATTTATCAGCTGAATCATTCGGATTTGTACATTCCTTATACATCATCTTTCACCTCACTTTCCTCATCAAAACCACCATAAGAAAATTCTTTCTCTGCAGCTACTTTTAATGCATCCATAATTTTATCATTAAAATATTTTTCTGGTTCACTCAATATTTGTTTACCAAATACTTTTGAACCATCTGGTAATTCATAACGAGTTGATACTTTCTTTATTATATCATATTTTTCGGCTAAGTCAAGTAGCCCATAGTGTCTGTTTAACCCCTGATCATATCGTAAAAGAACATCTACTTTTTTATTTTCTTTAGTTAATCGAGATTTGTAATTTTTGCAATGTATTACATTTCCAACAACATCTGTACCATCTTTTTCTTTTCGTTTTGAAAGAAATACAATGGTTGATGCAGCATATTGTATTCCACTACCACCGCCCATTACATCTTGTGGGAACATTGTACCGACCTGTTTGTATGTATGATTAGTAACTAGAAGTGGAATTCCGGCCTTACCCAGTTTCAATGTCAAGACTCTAAATGCTCCCTTGACTAACTGTGCCCGTGTCATGTCTTTAGTTTCTTTGCCTTCTGAAATATCAGTTACTTCTTTGGTAGTAGATAACATACCAAGAGAATCTAAACACATCATCAATGGGCGATCTTCTTGACCTTCCATGTGTTTTTCTACTACTTTAAGTGCTTGATGAGTAAATTCTTGAATCGTTGAAACAGGAAGAAGAATCATTCGTGAAGAATCAATTCCTCTTTCTTCGATCATCTGCTTAGTGAGAGCAGATTCAGACTCAAAATAAAGAACACCACCGCTAGGATTATCTGCAAGAAACTGTTTGACAATACCCAATACAAAGAAGGTCTTTCCAGTTGCAGTTTCTCCAGCAAATGCTGTAATTTTGTTTGTGGGAATTCCTCCATAAATATCTCCTGAAATTAATGCATTTAAAATATAACTACCAGTATCTATATAATCTGAAACATCACCGGCCTCTACTCCATCGGATACCTTTGATCCAAATTCATTTCCTGTTGCTTTCAATAAATCATCAAAATATTCACTCATTTTAACTTCTCCTTTTTTCATTTCCAAAATCAATTACATTCCACCACCCCGTCATATAATGCTTTTCTGTATTTGTCCTTATTGGATTTCCTTTATGTGTATGAGTAAAATATGAAGGCCACATTATTAATCTTCCAGCTTTTGGTTCAATTCGTTTTCCATAATAAAGAAATTCTAATTCACCTTCTTCTTTATGACTCGTCAAAGATAGATGCCAAACCAACATACTATCTGTCCTGTCTCCTCCTGACCATTCTGAATGCCATGTATGATATCCCCCATGTGGATGAACAATGTGATATTTAATTTTTGGGCTAGATAAACTAAGGTAATCAAATGTTACAGAATATTTTTGTAAATACTCTTCTATTCCTTTTTTAATAATTTCACTAATCAGATCGTAATGATTATTAGGAAATGTATTAAACCATTGAACATAAAACCACATATCATCTTGTTTCGTTTTTTCGCGTTGAGGTTCAAATGCTGTATGTTTTACTGAAAGTTGAATAAATTTTTGTTTATGTTCTTTTACAAATTTAGTAATTTCTTCGCAAGTTTGCTCTGGTAATGCCTCATCATCCATGTATATAAAATCTTCAAAATTACTCATATTTTTTCCTTAATTCTAATTCTCGTCTAATTACTATTATACTTTTGTTTAACTCTGCTCTTTCACTATAAGTTTCAACTTTATACCTTGATTTTTGTAGCTCTTCTACTAAATCTTCAAGATCCTCAGTTAACCAACTCCTAAAATCCACTTCAGTCATATTCACCTGCTTCCATCTTGTTTTATCCTTACGTGATAACCTTGTTTCTGCAAACTTTCTGCATATCTACTCGCATCTTCTCGACTTTGACAAAATCTTTTATGTACATCTTTTGGATCAGGTTCTTTCCATTTAGCAATTTCCCGTATTTGTGCATGAGTATTTTTTGACTTCTCTTCTTTTTTCCAATACTCTATCCAAATATTCATGCGAAGAATCCTTCCAAACTTGACCGCCGTTCAGTATCCCAACCGATTACATCCAATACACCTTTCAATGGTTCAACAAACGCCTTCTCAAATTGTGTATCATAATCTATATATTTTTCCAATTCAAACTCCTTTGGTAAACTATTTAATACTGAAATGACTTTATCTCCTGCGGGATTAGGATCTTTGAGATAAACAAATTTGACCTTTTCACCTTCTTGAATAATTGGATATTTTCTTGTTAATTTCTTTGACTTTAACATATGATTATAAATCAAAGAACCTTTAACATGAATTGGTGTAGATTTTCTATAAATTGTTGCGGGATCTTTATATTTCTGGAGGCCATTGACAGATCTTGGAAATGCAACATTTACCATATCTAAACCAAAAAACTTCTCTTTAAACTTTTCAATATAACCAATCACATCATCTTCTGTGCCTGAAATAATAATATTGAAAATCTCTCTGAGTGATTGTCTACATGCTTCCGGTGTAGAACTTTTAATTGCTTCAATGCCGACAATCTTTAATTTCGGCTCTTCATATCGAACACCCTCAGAATCATGAACATTCAGAATATAATGTTTCTTCGCTGTCCAAATACCTGTATCAGCAATCACTTCACGTTTCATGACCATCTTTTGTTGATAAGCATTTACATAATTTGCCAAATCATTATAACATTTTTCAATTACTCCTTCAATTCGTTCACAAGCCTTGTCCAAAAATCCGATAATTTTTTCCTTATCGGTAAGACCAACTTTAGAAACAAGACTGTCAAGACAAACATATAAAGAATCAGTATCCATAGCAACAATATAATCCTTATTCACAGTAGATAAAGTAGTGTTTAAGTAATTATTCACTGCATTTTCTGCCCATTGAACAGATAATTGACCAGCAACAGAAACAGCTTCAGCATTTCGTTCATCGTAATAACGAAACCATTGATTTCCCATTGCTCCATATGCGGAGTTAAGTGCAATCTTTAGATTTTGTTGATAATTGTAATATTGTGCTATTTTATTTGGATCAGAGTTTCTTCCCTTTTTCTGTTCAGCCAACATCTTCTTTTTGTACTTCACTCTATCAGTATACATCTTTTCCATTAACTTAGGAAGAAACCCCTGTTTATCTCTGCGATAAACTGATCCATTTGGAGTAACCGTTATATTCTTTTCTTTCCAAATATCAGTATCAAATTCTTTATTCAACAATCCATTTACGCCAATATCATCTTGCCATGTACCAAGAATGGTTTCTGGAGAAATGTTGTATTGCATAATCAAATGAGGATACAAACTATTCAAATCAAAACTAACTATCCAGTTATGTCTACCTTTTTGTGGCGCCTTTACATAAGCACCTTCATACATATCACCTTTACGTTCTCTTTTCTTTTGTGGAATTACGACCTTTTCTCTCAAAAGATGATTGTAAATAATACAATCCCACATTCTTGTCTGAGCAAATACATCTGTAAAATTACACTTTGAAAGATATGCTAGTGACATAATCAATTCCAAAAGTTTTAATTTCTTTTCAAGTCGATCCACTAGCAACACATCTTGAATATTATATTCAATAAATTTTTGATAATCTGTTTTATATAATTCGTGTAATGTTGCTACTTCAGAAAAATCGAGTTTAGTTTCTCCCAATTCAACATAAGCAATATGATCTAATCTATATGACTCTTGATTAGTATAAGTAAATTTCCCGTAGGCATCTAGATAATCAATTTCTGATACACCATATATTTCATAGGTCTGGACTTCTTTTCCGCCCATACCAAAAATCTTTTGTTCCTTTACAAATCCCCACGGCGATAATTTCTTGACCCATGTTTCACCCAATTCTCCACGAATCCGATTAACCAAATATGGAGTATCAAATGTTTTAGTATTCCAACCAGTAATTACATGAGGACAATTTTGTTGCCAATACATGACAAATTGTTCTAATAATTGTCGTTCAGTAGTACATTTGTTGTACTGTACACTATCTGTATGTACAAATTCACCACATCCCCAAACCTGAACATCATCACCCATCTTAATTGTAATTGCAATTACTTCTTCATCTGCACGTTGAGGATCTGGAAAACCATGTTCAGAACCAACTTCAATATCAAGAAACATTATCTTGATATGTTCAAAATTATAATCGATTTGTTCTTCGGGATAAGTAGCCGCAATAAAAGAATAATTATAATTAGTATGGCCATAGATTTTCATATTATCTACGCCTTCATATTTCTTCATTGCTGCACGGGTTTCTTTAATAGATCCCCATTGGACAGGACCAACTGGATTACCCTCAAGGGTTTTCCATTCAGTTTTAGTTGTGGTAGGAATATACAGGGTGGGTAAAAATTCATGTTTCACATTGAAAGAGTGGCCATCTTCTACACCCCTTTCAAAAATGAAATCACCAAGACATACTACATTAGTATAAAATCTTTCTTTGGGCATTTATTTGTACCATTGATTCCGGGTTTCTTTATCATAATTACTATTAATTCTATCTAATCTATTATAACACATAATTATGTGTTTGTCAACCCATGAGCGACCCATAAAAGCTCCAATAGTAAATAAAAATTGAAGATAGATTTTAATTGCTATTTCTTCTATCTTATGCAGAAACGAATCCATTTTTGTATTGTACCCCACTTTTAGTTTTAAGTGCAGTAAGTATCTTCTTACGGTTTCCCATTAAATTATAACTACAATGTACCCAACCACTATTAGGATCTTTACCATCATAAAACTCTAAAATGAGTTGATCAAAATCTAGATTTTTCGAAATCCATTTTGCTAAATCAGGATTTGGTGTAGAAAAACTTTCAAAATCTGCCGCCTGGCCATTGCAATGCTGACTCGTTTTTGATCCGCCAACTTTTGCATTTAGTGCAGGACTTCTATAACCGGAATTAATTGTAATAACACCAAACTGATTTCTTACTGGTTGCAAAATATTAATGCAGAGATGTGTTAAGTTTACAAGATGATGTGAACCTGGCGAATTGTCTACACGTAATCTTTCCGCCGTAGCACTCTTTGTCATTTCTGAAAGTGCAAAATTCTTTGATAATCTTATTATATCCGCCATAATTTCCTTATTCTTTTTCAATATCAACTGATCCTGATGCGGGATCATAAGTCACTTTAAATGATATTTCTATTGGTTTAAGTGTACCATCTGCTTTAACTATAGGTAACTTACCTTCAACTGCTCCCATTAATGCATCTTTAGCATTATCAAAAGAATGTGAAGGATCATCTTTAATAACTTTATCCAGTTCTTTTTTTGCATCTTCTGGAAGTAAATCATCTATCATATTTTCCACATGTTCTGTTGCCAAGTCTGTTGCTTTATCTATTACAAGACTTGAAATCACATTAAATAATAATACAGGTAACATAATATTCCTTTCAATTAATTATTCATTGCAACATTGTTCTTCTGTACATGTACATGGATCACAAGTGCAATTTTCATTTTTACAATGTTCGTTTCCTTGAGGACACATTTTTAATCTCCGAATGGAAGGTTTTTTAAATATTCTTCACGTTCTTCATCATCTGTATTATATAGTTTTTCTTTTTTTTCTGTATTTGCCACCACTACTGCCTGTGGAACTTTTCCTGCATCTATAAGCATGTCCAAAAACATCATACCACTTGGTACATCATCTATTGCAATAGATGCATCATCAGGTATACTATCTTTTAATTTCTTTTTCATATTTTTCTAAAAACAAATATTGGTTCATATTTAAATCCATTACCTCTAATTTTCGATAAAGCCAATCTATATCCATCTTCAAGCACAAAACCTTCTTGCTCTGCAATCCATACAGTAGTGTCTTCTAAATGTCCAAAAGATTTAACATTAGCAATATTGATTAACATATAACGATTTGGTTTTAATCCATAATGACAATTCTGAATAGTCTTTCTTAAAAATCCATCAACCCATTCATCTTGAGTAGGAAATTTTATATAGCTTTGGGTTTCTTCATCTGAATATTTTTCTGTATCAAAATACGGTGGTGAGGTAAAGCATAAATCTAATGATTCTTTATCTGGAAGAAAATCCTCACTACCTTTTTGTACTATTTCAAAGTGTGGAACTTTTCTAAAAATATTTGAAATATGGCTCCAATCTTCAACAATTTCTTTCAATCCTTTAACAGTATCCGTAGCCGGTTCAGTAGCAATATAATTTATTTGAGATTTAATTGCACCTAATAATCTTCCACCGTAACCACCTGACATGTCCCAAGTTGTTCCACCGTCCGGGAGAAATCTATTATAAATTGCATGCGCCGCAGTTGGTCTAAAATTACTAACTCCCTGCGCACCTGTCATTATTCTTAATGTTTTTCTTATACCGGAAGGAGTATTGCCATGGCTCATTTGAGCCATTTTTTTAAGAACTTTTTCTTTATCTTTATGAAAAGCCTCAAAGGGTGAATTCATATCATTACATCGAACTTTCCAACTATGAGGCATATAAGACCAACATAATGCTAAACCATGCATAGTTTGTTTGATGTCTTTTTTCATCCACAAACTATCGTGATATTGTAGATATTGGTTAAATTCTTTTCTTCTCCAGATATAATCAGTTGGATAATATGGAAATTCTTTCATAAATAAAAAAACCCATCAGCACAAAGTACTGATGGGCACATCAATTAGTTAATTGACTTGATTTTTTTAGATCCAATAGGAATTAAACGTGCTCGTTTTTCCTCTGGAATTATTTTCTCAAGTTCAACAGTCAACATACCATTAACCAATCCACAACCTTTTACAACAATATCATCTGAAAGAGTAAAAGTTCTCATAAAGGATCTTTTAGCAATCCCCCGATGAACATAATTAGCTTCATCTTCTGTTGATTGCTTAGAACGAATTTCCAAAACGGATTCCTTCAATTCTACTTCAAGATCATTCTCCGAAAGACCAGCAACGGCCAATTCGATGAAATACTTGGTATCTCCTTCTTTTCGGATATTGTAGGGTGGATACCCCTGTTGAGAATTTGAAAGAGTTGGATGAAAACTTTCTCCAAACAACCGATCAAACATTGAATCGTACCCTACGGAAAATCCAAGGGCCTTTTCCATATCCCCAAAGTTCATAGGCATATGTGATGCGCGAAATTGTACCATAATTCCTCCTTATAAAGCGAGGTTAATAAATTACCAGTCCTTCTTTCGCTGAAGCAACCGGCTTCCTTTACGGAGTCATCACTATGATGCACTCCTAATCCCGCCAACCTTCTCCTTTGAGAACATGTTGACAGCGATGTTTTAGAACTATCCAAATTAGTTCAGTAAACGAGTCTGCTGTATAAGTACCAGAGTCCTTTACTACCAACTTAAATTTTGTTTCCATTTCTTCTTCTTCAATTTGCCAATTCTGTTTCATAATAAAAGAAAGGGGATCATCCACTCATTTAAGAGATCAAATCCCCCTTCAGTTTTATCTACATAATATAAAATTCACATACTTATATTATATCATATTATTTGAATTTGTCAAGACCTTACTTCTTAGCGTAAATTCCCCACAAAACCCAAATAGCTACTAATCCAACTAATCCTTCCGCTCCGAGCTTGGTAACTAGACTAACTACTGAGCCTACGATATCAAGTCCGATAAAAGGAACTGCTGCACCGAAAATAACTTGTAGAACCACACCTAATGCAATTATGGCGAGCCCTAATTCGGTACAACTGCGAATCCAACCTAATGCTTTATCTAACATTTGTACTCCGTTAAAATTAAATTAAAATAGGCCATGCATACACCAAGTATTACACACCTGTTGAACCAAAACCACCTTCTCTATCTGTCTTCTTAGAAGGGGCATCATCAGACTCATCCAATGTATATTTTTCACACCGGACCAGTTCTCCTTGGCATATCCTATCTCCATCATAAATCCGCGTTGGAACATTACTGATATTTGTTACCATTGCGTAAATCGGATCGACATAATCGCTGTCGATGATTCCTTCACAATTTGCTAGATAAACTCCCTGTTTGAATGCCAGACCAGACCTTGAATGTAATCGAACCGAAAACCCCACCGGAATATCTGCGATAAGACCAGTAGGAATCAGCATTCTTTCCATATTATTTATTTGAATAAATGATCTATTACTATTTATATCAAAAGATACTCCTCTAGGTACTTGTTTTGTTGCTATAGGGGCATAATATTGTACTTGTTCACCATTTATTAAATTTGCATACAAATCAAAACAAGCAGATTGTTTCGTTGCAAATACTGGTAACTGTGCTTGTTTGTTTGTTTTATAGAATTTTAATGATGTGGTTTTATTGACCTGTTTCTTCGTCGCTGTACTCATCTGTCACCTTTTTACTTCCAATATTATATTTTGCTGTTAATGTCCATTCATCTTTTTCTTTATATGCTAGAATCTTTAATTGATTTAATGGAACAGTTAATTCAGAGGTACGCTCTGAACTTACCAATACTATAAGACCCCATTCAGATAATAGGTTCGCTATTGTATTTCTTCTCGCTTGATCATTCTCTGAAAAATTAGTAGGTTTACCATCAAGGGCAAATAATTCTTTAAAATGGACAATAAAATATCGCCCCTGTTTATGTAATATATGACAAGATTGATATAGGGTTTTATCTTTTCTTGATGCAACTCCAATTCTTGTAAGTGTTTCCCTGATCTTTAAAAAATCATCAGGTTCTTTTAGGGTACACTCAACCATCTCCTCTATGTTTATAGTCATTTTTCTCCACTCCACCTTTTGCAAGTTTACTCTTAATCTCTTCGATATCCTCATTGCTGAGAACTTCTAAAGCCTCTTTTGCTTTTTCATTACCGAAACCAAAATATGCTTTGACTAGTTCTAGATTGTCAATTTTGTCTGGCTTCAACCACTTAGACCATCTCTTTCGTGGTCTGATATTATTTAGTAAATAGTCGAATTGAAGTTTGTTGTCAAGGAAGTGTAACCTGTTCATTTCATTGACTTGGATGACTGTATCCTGAAAGAAAGATAATCCCCTGTTAATCAGAAAGGGAATATAGTCCTTTTCTGCCATAGAATTATCTTTCATGACATTTTTAGAGTCATTGATGGCTTTTATAAAATCAAATGGTCCCATAATTATATTATATCATGTTTTTGTTATATGTCAAGTTTCTTCTGTAAGTGCAATTGGTATAGCAGGAAGTCCAAAAGATTCCGTAACCCTATTGACTAATTTATTCCCATTTCCCTTTAAACTTTCTCTCATCTGGGCTTCTCCAATATTAACTACTATTTCTTGTAAGGCTTCCTCTAAAAAATCCTTATAACTGTCATATTTAAGATCTCCAGCTATGTGACTATTTCTAGCATCTATAAGAACATCT
>VTLG01016010.1_pt1 | contig 11775 bp, 12 predicted proteins | sample 4694571 | NCBI WGS metagenome assembly VTLG01 (sample SAMN12604809, study PRJNA352737) | marine metagenome | biome: ENVO:00000447; feature: ENVO:00000209|ENVO:00000569|ENVO:01000036; material: ENVO:00002151; isolation source: viral sequences binned using virsorter ... | reverse complement strand
AACCTTCAAGCGAGGACGGAGCTACTAGTTATATTGCAGGAGGTTACTATGGTCAATATCTTGATCTAGACGGTAACTTCAAAACTGAATATGACATGGTGAAAAAATATCGTGAGATGGCAATGCATCCAGAAGTGGATTCTGCTATCGAAGATATCATACACGAAGCAATCGTTGCTGATCAGAACGACAGTCCAGTACACGTTAACCTTGATAACCTTGAGGTTAGTGAAAGTGTCAAGACTATGATCCGCGACGAATTTGACTATATAAAAAAATTATTTGGATTTGATAGTAAAGCTCATGAGATGTTCCGCAGATGGTACATTGATGGGCGTTTATATTATCATAAAGTAATTGATCTTGACAGACCTCAAGATGGTATTAAAGAATTAAGATACGTAGATCCACATAAGATTAAGAAAGTAAGGCAGATAACAAAACCAAAAACTGCAGACGAGTTTATGAAGTATGACTTCGGTAAAGGCGAAGAGTATTTTATATACAATCCAAAAGGTTTACAGAACACTTCCGCAAATAGTGGAATTAAAATTGCAAAGGATGCGATTACCTATGTAACATCAGGTATCATGGATACCAATAGAAATATCGTACTATCCTACTTACATAAAGGTATAAAAGTTCTTAATCAATTGCGTATGATTGAGGACTCTCTTGTTATCTACAGAATATCAAGAGCACCAGAGCGTAGAATATTTTACATTGACGTAGGTAACTTACCTAAAGTTAAGGCAGAACAATACTTACGTGAAGTTATGGGAAGATATCGTAACAAACTTGTGTACGATGCTGCCACTGGTGAGATCAGAGATGACAGAAAATACATGTCAATGATGGAAGATTTCTGGTTACCACGTAGAGAAGGTGGTAGAGGAACAGAGATTACTACATTGCCAGGTGGTCAGAACCTTGGAGAATTGACAGACGTGCAATATTTCCAAACAAAACTTTACAAAGCGTTAAATGTTCCTGCAGGTAGATTAGATTCTCAGACATCATTTAACTTAGGAAGATCATCTGAGATTACTAGAGACGAATTAAAGTTCACTAAGTTTGTGGGAAAACTCCGCAAAAAGTTTAGTGACATATTTCATGACTCTCTAAAAACTCAGCTCATCCTGAAAGGAGTTATCACTCCTGAAGATTGGGATGATATGCAAGAGCATATACAATATGACTATCTGTATGATAATCATTTTACGGAACTTAAGAACCTAGAAATGATGACAGAGAAGTTAAATGTTCTTGGACAGATGGATCCTTACATTGGTAAGTACTTCTCCGTTGAATATATCCGCACTCAAATTCTAGGTCAGACTGAAACTGAGATGGAAGAAATAGATGCTGAGATGGCAGATGATATTAAATCTGGTAGAGCATTAGATCCAATACAAATGGTTGCTGCTGATCAACAACAGATGGACGCAGATAGCGAAAATCTAGAGCTTGATCAGGAAATGAAGAAGGCACAGATTCAACAAGCAAAACAAAAACCCGCAGCTCAAAATGCAAACGGTAATAAATAAATCTTAGATAACTGTTAATTATGGCTACACAAGAGCGAGAAATCGTTGATTTGCTTTGGGATAATGACAGAGCAGACGCTCTCGATAAACTCAAAGACATGTTACAAGTGAAAGCGGCTGCTGCTGTAGACGCTAGTAAATTGGATATTGCGAACCGAATGTTTCCGCACGTTCCTGATGATGGCAACCCAGTTGCTTCTCCAGAAGAAACAGCGGACGTATTGAATCGCAACGATGAAACCGAAGAAGAGGAAACCGATGAAACTGATCACGGAACAAATTGAACCAGTAGAAATTCTAACCGAAGAAAAAGACGGTAAGAAAAGTACCTACATTAAAGGTGTCTTTTTGCAAACTGAGATCACCAACCGCAATGGTCGTATGTATAAGTACGAAACCATGGAACGCGAAGTTGGCAAGTACAATGAGGAATTTATCAAACGTGGTAGAGCACTCGGAGAACTTGGTCATCCAGAAGGTCCAACTATTAATTTGGATCGTGTATCTCACAAAATTGTTGAGTTACAACCTGAAGGTAAAAACTTCATTGGAAAGGCGAAACTGTTAGAAACCCCTATGGGTAAGATCGCAAAGAACTTACTTGAAGAGGGTGTACAACTAGGTGTGTCTTCCAGAGGTTTAGGCTCTCTTAGAAAAGAGGGTACTACATCCATAGTCGCTGACGACTTTATTCTTTCCACTGCTGCAGATATCGTAGCAGATCCTTCCGCACCTGATGCTTTTGTTCAAGGTATATACGAAGGAAAGGAATGGGCTTTAGTTGACGGTGCAATCAAAGAAGCACAGTTAGAAGCTGTCAAGGAAATCCTTGATAACGCTCCCTCTAAAGAGGAACTTGCTGAGAGAAAGATCTCCGCGTTTGAGGCTTTACTCAGAAGTTTGTGATTTATAAATAAATATGTACATAAAATGCAGTCTAATTACCCGTTTAGGAGTTACGTAAATGTCAAGTATTGATGAAAAATTCAAAAAGGTGATCGCAGAAACCGCGTCTCCTGAGAAAACAATCGAGGAAGATGCTGCCACTGGCGACACTGCCATCAAGAAAGGTGCAGTTCCTCCTCAACCATCCGACCTTAAAAACAGTGCTGTTGAGGTTGGTGGAAGCACAAAGGAAAAACCCGAAGGACCTGATAATGTAGGTGCTAAAGCGGCTGCTCCTGTAGGTGCTACTAAAGATTCTACACTACAAACAAAACCAAGTGGTGCATCATCCAGTATGCCTGGTGAACTTTCCGCTAAGATTTTTGATGATGTAGAGAAAGAAGGAGAAACAATCTCCGAGGGTGAGATCAGTGAAGACATCAAGGCAGTATTGTCTGGTGCAGATCTTGACGAAGACTTCCAAAAGAAAGCAACAACTGTATTTGAAGCCGCTGTATCTGCTAAGGTTTCTCAGAAAGTTGAAGCACTTAAGGAGACTGCAGCACGTAAGATCAGTGAAGAACTCGAAGGAATTAAAGAAGAGTTTGCTGGTCGTGTAGAGAATTTCCTCTCATATGCTTGTGAAGAGTGGATGACTGAAAACGAACTTGCTGTGGAAGCAGGTCTTCGTTCTGAAGTCACCGAAGCATTTATGGAAGGACTAAAGAAATTGTTCATTGAAAGCAACATCAACATTCCAGATGAGAGTCTAGATGTTGTCGCTGATATGAGCGAGAAACTTGATGAAATGGAGACCCGTCTCAACGAACAAATTGAAAAGAACGTTGGACTGCATGAACAGGTAGGGAACTATCGTAAAAATGAGATCTTGAATGAATATTCTAGAGGACTTGCAGAAGTTCAAAAGGATAAGTTTACTTCTCTTGCCGAAGCAGTCGAATTCAAATCTGAGGAGACGTATCGTGAAAAGCTTGGACAAATCAAAGAGAGTTACTTTGGTGCAAAGACACCTGAAGTAGCAGAAGAAATCTCTACTGATGAGCCAGCAAAAGTTGAATCTATTAGTGAGAGTATGTCAGCGTACGTACAACAACTCGCTAAGAGAATCTAAACTGTAAACACAATCTCAAGAACGGAGAAAATCTAGCATGTTTAATGCAGAACAACTCCAAGAGAAGTGGGCACCAGTCTTAAACCATGATGGTCTACCTGAAATTAAGGACAACTATCGTAAGTCTGTTACCGCAATCCTCTTGGAAAACCAAGAGCGTGCTCTACAAGAAGAGCGTAACGTTCTAACTGAAGCACCAACAAACGTTGGTCCTATCAACACACAGACAACTAACTCAGGTGCAGTTGCAGGTTTCGACCCAATACTGATTTCCTTGATCCGTCGTGCTATGCCTAAGCTTATTGCTTATGATATCGCAGGCGTTCAACCAATGTCTGGTCCTACTGGTCTTATCTTTGCGATGAGAAGTAGATATGTAAGTCAAACTGGTAACGAAGCATTCTTCGATGAGCCAGATGCACAGTTCTCTGGTACTAAGGGTGGAACTCCTCCTACAGCTACTACTGAGAAGAACCCAGGTCTTATTAACGACGCTTCTGGTGGTGGTACAACATCCACTAACTACGACCTTGCTTCAAGTAAGTTCGGTACAGGCGATCTAGAAGGTCTAGGAGATGGTCAAGCATCTAACGCATTCATGGAAATGGCGTTTAGCATCGACAGAATTGCTGTTGAAGCTAAAGGTAGAGCGTTAAAGGCAGACTACTCAGTTGAACTTGCTCAAGACTTGAAAGCAATCCACGGATTAGATGCCGAGTCTGAACTAGCAAATATTCTTTCAACAGAGATACTTGCTGAAATCAACCGTGAGGTTGTTAGAACTGTATACAGAGGTGCAAAACCTGGTGCTCAAGCTAACGTAGCTAACGCTGGTGTGTTTGACTTAGACGTAGACAGTAATGGAAGATGGTCAGTTGAGAAATTCAAAGGACTTCTATTCCAAATCGAGAGAGATGCCAACGCAATCGCACAGGAAACTCGTAGAGGGAAGGGTAATGTAATCATCACATCTGCTGATGTTGCTTCTGCTCTTGCTATGTCTGGTACACTAGACTACGATTCAGGTATCGGTGGTGCTGTTGGTGGTCTTGGAGAGATTGATGACACTGGTAACACATTCGTTGGAACACTCAACGGACGTTACAGAGTATACATCGACCCATACTCAGCAAACGTATCTAGCGATCAGTACTACGTTGTAGGTTACAAAGGTTCTAATGCATATGATGCAGGATTATTCTACTGCCCATATGTTCCTCTACAAATGTACAGAGCGATTGGTCAGGATACATTCCAACCACGTATCGGGTTTAAGACTCGTTACGGAATGGTTCTTAACCCATTTGCTAAGGGACTTACTGCTCTTTCAAACTCTGATCCACAGCACAGCACAAACCTTGGTGCTAATGCTTACTACAGAAGAGTTAGAGTTGCTAACCTAATGTAATCGGATATTACATACCTCTCAAGAGACCCTACGGGGTCTCTTTTTTTGTCTAGGTATAAACTCGTAGGCATTTCTTTTTATTACAATGTAGCAGTAAATACAGTGTTGATTCGCCTACATAATAGTAGGATTGGAGGAAAGGAAATGCAACCAACCCCTCTATATGATGGTGTAAAATAACGGAGGCTTTTATGCACAACAGAGTTTCACATAACCAGTTAGCTGGTTGGAGTATGAACGATGACCTTACATCTACGAGCGAGAGCAACATATCAAAGATCGACGATTACTTCGACTGCCTAATAGAATGTGCAGACTTACCCAATGCGTGTAGACGCATATGTAAAAATGTATTCGATTAAACCAATGCACTAAAACTTATATTAAGGGGGTCGTAAGACCCTCTTTTTTATGCTATAATAAATACGTGTGGAGACCTGTGTTCAACTAATGGAAAATACACTGTTCAGTCCTTCCAATAAAAACTTTTTATCTCCAGTTGGTTTTAAATTTGTAATTGGTAGAACACCTAACGTAGATTACTTTTGTCAGTCTGCATCAATACCTTCTGTAGAAATAGGTACTAGAGATATTCAAACACCTATCAAAGACTATACGGTGCCTGGTGATAAGATGACTTTTGGTGATCTTAATCTAAGTTTTTTGGTGAACGAAGATTTGGATAATTACTATGAGATCTACAGATGGTTAAAGGGACTTACTAACCCTAAACATCAAGAACAATTCTACAAATACCTTGAGACTGTAGATGAGAAAGGTAGACCTGATGATTTTGACAAACAAATGAGTGATGCTCGTTTGTTAATTTTGAATAGTAACTACAATGCCATATCAACTGTTAACTTCTTCAACATATTTCCTACTAGTTTAAGTACACTTGAGTTTGATGCATCAGTTACTGACATCAATTACTTTACAGCACAGGTAAATTTCAAGTATACCATATACGAGATTGCAGATAAAAATAAAAAGATAGTATGAATCTAGACACCTTGAATGAAATGTGGGAGAAAGACTCACAACTAGACGATGAAAAATTAGATCATGACAGTTTAGCAATTCCAAAATTACATGCTAAATATTTAAGACTTTACAATAATTTTGTCACCCTTCGGGATCAGGCAGAGTTAGATGTAAAGCGTACCTACCGTTACAGGTGGGAGTACTACACAGGTAAATCGGAAAAACCTTTCCACCTTAAACTTCTCAAAACAGATGTACCCATATATCTGGAAGCTGATGAAGAATATATGAAATCCGTTCTTAAGCTGAAGTACTATAACCAGATGGTTGAGGCATTAAAAGCGATTATGCAAGCGATTAATAACCGATCATTTTACATTAAAAATGCGATAGAGTTCGCGAAATTTTTGAAGGGTTATGAAATCTAATGTGTACATTCAGAAGAAGAACGAAGTTTACCTGACTGTAGAATGTGAACCCCACGTTCAATACGAGTTGGCAGATGAGTTTACCTTCGAGGTTCCTCAAGCAAAGTTCATGTCAGCTTACAAGAAGAGGTATTGGGATGGGAAAATTAAATTATTCTCACCAGGTACAGGCGAGATTTATGTTGGTCTTCTCCCTTATATTGTTGCGTTTTGCGAGCAAAGGGGGTACGAAGTTATACATCGGGACAACGAATTTTACGGACTTCCATCAGAAGTGGATGAATTCGTCACTCCAGAAGGAGTAGGAGACTTCGTTAAATCTCTCAATCTACCACATAAAGTTAGAGACTATCAGTACAAAGGTATCTACGAAGCATTACGCAACAAGCGTAAACTATTACTATCACCTACAGGTTCTGGTAAATCACTAATGATCTATGCACTGTCTAGATTCTGGACAGCAAAAAAATTACAAACACTCATAGTAGTTCCAACTACATCACTTGTTGAACAGATGTACAAGGACTTTGAGGACTATGGTTGGAACGCAAAGGCACATTGTCATAAAGTATATGCAGGTACTGATCCTAGATCTGACAAAGATGTGATCATTACCACATGGCAGTCAGTATATAAGTTACCTAAAAATTATTTTGAAAGGTTTGGTGCAATCATAGGAGACGAAGCACATCTGTTTAAGGCTAAGTCTCTGACAAGTATCATGAACAAACTCTACGATTGTAAATATCGCGTAGGGTTTACAGGTACTTTGGATGGTACACAAACAAACCGCCTTGTACTCGAAGGTGTATTTGGTACTGTTGATAAGGTTACTAAGACAGAAACCCTCATCAAGGAAGGACATCTTTCTGAGTTTGAGATTAAAGTTCTCATACTAAAACATCAATCTAATGATTTTGATAGTTATCAAGAGGAGATGGACTACATTGTTGAGCATGAAGGGCGTAATAAGTTCATACGTAACTTAGTTTGTGACCTATCTGGTAACACTCTCGTCTTGTTCAACTACGTTGAACGGCATGGTATGCCCCTTTTTGACATGATAAATAATAAGGTAGGAGAAGACAGATTAGTCTTTTTGGTACACGGTGGGGTCGATACCGAAGACAGAGAAAAGGCAAGAAGGATCGCTGAAACTACACATGACAGTATCATAGTTGCATCGTATGGGACTTTTAGCACTGGTATTAATATTCGGAATTTACATAACGTTGTCTTTGCGTCGCCTTCAAAAAGTAAAATAAGAAATCTACAATCTATCGGTAGAGTGCTTAGGAAGGGAGATCACAAGACCAAAGCGGTCTTGTATGACATTGCTGATGACATATCTAAGGGTGCTAAAAGAAATTATACACTAAATCATCTCGTTGAAAGAGTCAAAATATACAATGAAGAAAACTTTAACTATGAGTTCATAGATGTCAGAATCAGATAAAAATAAAAAACCAGAATTTCTCGCGGCTATTAAATTAGTTTCTGGAGAAGAAATACTATCAATGGTAACACATGTTACAGATACAAACGGAGACTACTTAATAGTAGAGAACCCGATACTAGTTGAAGAGGTAACTCTCCCAAACAAAGCAATAGGTGCAAAAGTTTCACCGTGGATGAAATTTTCTAAGGAAGAAGAATTTATTATACCAAAGGATAAAGTAATAACTATTGTAGAGGTAGATACTGAAGTACAGATTTTCTATGCTATGTCTCTAAGGAAGTTGGGCGGTGACTTCATTACTGGTCAAGGTCGCCTAAGTACCGTAGAGGAAGCTAGAGTTAACTTAGATAAGCTATTTGGTATATAACCATCCCTTGAACTCGCACACTCGTAGTGTACACACTTTACAACCTCTTGTCAAGCCCCCCTTGACTTTTCCTTAAAAATTGTATAAAATATAAACAAAGAAACATAAACATGGCAGTTAGAAAGAGGGTACAGAGTGAGCATTATGTAAACAATAAAGAATTCTTAGAAGCACTTGTTGTCTTTAAGGCACAGTGTGCACGAGCAAAAGAAGCGGGTGAATCCCGACCACCGATCAGTAATTACATCGGTGAATGTTTTTTAAAGATTGCTACACACTTATCATATAAACCAAATTTTGTCAACTACATGTTCCGAGAGGACATGATATGTGATGGCATTGAGAACTGTGTACAGTATATTGAAAACTTCAATCCAGAAAAATCTAAGAACCCTTTTGCGTATTTTACTCAAATTATATACTATGCATTTTTGAGGAGGATACAAAAAGAAAAACGTCAGTTAGAAATAAAGAATAAGATTTTAACTAAGTCTGGATACGATCAAGTATTCCACACAGATGACAAGTCAGGTCATTCTGATTATAATACTATTAAGGAAAACGTAGAAATAAAAATTAATAATGCATGACATATCCTGTTACTATCGTTGATAACTTCTTTGAAGACCCTGATAAAATTGTTGAGTTAACAGAAACTTTAAAATGGTATCCACCTGAGACAGGTAACTGGCCAGGTCTAAGAACCAAGCAACTTCATTTAGAAAATGAACGGTTGTTCAATTACATTGGTGAAAAGATACAACATCTATTTCACGATACAATACCTGACTACTGGGAGTTGCAGGCTCACTTCCAGAAGATAGAACCATTTGCAGATGATCAATGGGATAAAAGAAATCAAGGATGGGTACATCAAGACATTGACACATTGTTTGGTGGTATAGTATACTTAACAAAGAACCCTTGTCCAAACTCAGGCACTTCTGTATTCCATTCTAAACAAGGATATTCTTACCAAACCCAAAAGGAAATGCAGATGAAAGAAAAACTGTATAGGGGAGAGGAAATTGATATCAATGAATACAATGAAGCATGGGATGCCATGAGGGAGCAATACGTTGAGACAGTCTCCGTTGAGAATATTTACAATAGATTTGTATTGTTCAGCGGTAAGACTCACCATGGGGTTAGAACTTTTGGTACTAAACCTAGACTTACATTTAATTTTTTTGGAACAGCAATGACAGGACACCTTCCACCTTTACTACGTACACGATGAAGATAGCAATAATTACAGATCAACACTTTGGTGCAAGGAAGTCCAGTAGAATATTCCATGATTTCTTTAAGAAATTTTATAGAAATGTATTCTTTCCTACCCTAAAAAAACGTGGCATCAAAACAGTTCTTGACTTAGGAGATACATTTGACAACCGTAGAAACTTAGACATCTGGGCAGCACAGTGGGCAACACATAATTATTTTGATGTACTAAAAGACATGGGAGTGCAAGTTCATTCTCTTGTGGGAAATCATACTGCATACTTTAAAGATACTAATTTAGTTAATACACTAGTCAGTGTAGTTGGTGAGTATGATAACGTAGAAATATATTCTAAAGCAACCGAAGTAGAAATAGGAGGACTACCTATTCTATTCATACCTTGGATAAACTCAGAGAACCATGATGAGACATATGCATTGATTGAGAAATCAAAATGTCCTGTAGCCATGGGTCACCTAGAACTCAATGGTTTTGAAGCACATAGAGGTTACATCATGGATCATGGTGCTGCTACTTCTCCATATAGAAAGTATGAGAAGGTATTCTCAGGACACTATCACCAAAGAAGCACCAGAGAAAACATAACATACCTAGGTAATCCATACCAGATCTATTGGAATGACTACAATTGTAAACGTGGTTTCCATATATTTGATACTGAAACTAAGGAATTGGAGTTTATACCGAACCCTTATGAGATATATTCTAAGATTTACTACAATGAAGATCAGTTAAATAGTAGTAAGTTTAATTATGCTGACTATACTAGTAACTTTATAAAGATTATTGTAGAAAAGAAAACTGATCCTGATAAATTTGAATTCTTTATTAGTCAATTGTATGCTGCAGGTGTACATGAGATAAAAGTCATAGAGGATCCATCATTTGAACAGGATCTTAATGAAGAGATTGATATTGAAAAAGAAGACACTCTTACAATACTAGAAAAATATGTTGATGACATAGAGTATTCTGACAAACCTGCACTCAAAAGTATTTTAAAATCCTTATACGTGGAAGCACTGGAGTTAGTCTAATGTACATATTACAATTACAGGGCAAAGAACAGGAGGGTGCTTACGCTGTTCAAGCATCTGATGGTAAGGTTGTTTACATGTTCCTTGACAAAGACGACGCTTTACGCTATGCTGGATTACTGGAAGCTGATGACTTCCCCGACATGTCAGTGGTAGAGGTGAATGATCGAGAGATAATTCAAGCTTGCATTACACACGGTCATGAATATTATGTTGTCACTCCTGACGATATAGTCGTGCCCCCAAGGGATTAATTTTTGTCGAATGATTCTATTTAAGTCTGTACGTTGGAAGAATTTTCTTTCAACTGGTAATGTTTTTAGTGAGATAAGACTAGATGCAAGTCCTGCTACCTTGATAGTTGGAGCAAACGGTGCAGGTAAATCTACATTTCTAGATGCTATCTGTTTTGGTTTGTTCAATAAACCTTTTCGTAAGATAACCAAAGCACAATTAGTGAATGCGGTTAACGAGAGGGATCTGCTCGTTGAGATTGAATTTAGTATTGGTTCCCGTGACTATATGATACGACGTGGATTTAAACCTACGTTGTTTGAAATTTATCTTGATGGTCAAATGCTTTCCCAAGAAGCAGCGATCAATGAGCAGCAAAAACATCTAGAACAAAGTATACTGAGGTTGAATTATAAATCATTTACTCAGGTGGTGGTCTTAGGATCATCTTGCTTTGTTCCTTTTATGCAACTCAACCCCCCTAACCGTAGAGAAGTTATTGAAGATCTTTTAGATATTCGTATCTTCTCTACTATGAATACCATACTGAAAGAAAGGGTAAAGGGAGTAAAAGAAAATATTAGAGAGTGTGAGTATCAGTATGATCTAGCAAAAGAAAAGGTACAACTACAACAAAAGTTTATTGCTAGTCTTGAAGAACAATCCTCTGCAAATACAGCCAGACGTAAAGAAGAGATCATAACTCTTGAGGGAGAGATTGATTCTATTATGGTTAATGTTTCTGATAATTTAGATGTCTCTGCATCATATGAAAAAAGTTTGGAAGCATATGGTGATGTAGAAACAGAACTAAGTGAACTCAAGCTATATGAGTCTAGGTTTAAGGATAAAAGAAAAGCATTTAATAAAGAGTATAAGTTTTTTGAGAACCATGATAGTTGTCCTACTTGCGAACAAGCAATTACTAAAAACCTTAGGAGTGCTAAGAAGGTTGAGATCTCTACACAGTTAAATGAATTAGATATTGCTACAAAGAAACTTAAAACCAATCTTGATTCTATTGTCAAGAAGGTACAGGACAAACAAG
>VTLG01012572.1_pt1 | contig 11776 bp, 13 predicted proteins | sample 4694571 | NCBI WGS metagenome assembly VTLG01 (sample SAMN12604809, study PRJNA352737) | marine metagenome | biome: ENVO:00000447; feature: ENVO:00000209|ENVO:00000569|ENVO:01000036; material: ENVO:00002151; isolation source: viral sequences binned using virsorter ... | reverse complement strand
TGCGCCAAACACCAATTCACTATTTTTTGATGTGGGTTGCAATACAAGATTCCTTTCTGCCATGACACCGCGAAGTTAAACCCCGTTTTATCAGGGATAAGAATAATATCTCCATCATACGCAGGCCTATCAATTCTTACCCCCCATGAATAAAGATCACGAAAGATTTTGAATTTGCTTTCTTCATACCAAGACGTATCAAAAGGGGGTGTCTCAATATCTAATCGCTTTAAAACGACATAACAAAGATTAATACAATCAATTTCCCCATTCGTTCCATCAGCTCCGCGTTTATAACGTAAGCCGATTAAATCACTGCAATCTGACACCGCTACTTGTTGGTAAATCTCCAACTAATGATTTTGTTAAACGTCTTTGAGGTACATCACTCCCCACAGAATCAAGAATAGTGCCAACAGATAAAGTAACACTAATTTCGTTCCATTGACCGCCCATAATTCGACCATGATAAGTGTGCATAGGATTAAAAGAAGTGTTATCGGTAGGGTCTAAAATCATTACTTTAATATTGCATAACCATTTATTTTTTATAGCTTCATCAGCCCAATTTCTAGTTAATGAGTTATTAGGAAAAACAATAGAACACTCTGTCCCATCACCATTTCTATTTACAGAAACGCCAGAGAATCCAAAGGGTGCAAAAGAATAATCGTTCCCAGAATATGTAATAGTTTCGTTAATAAAAAAGTTTTGAAACTTATATTGTGTCCCGTTTAAAAGTAAAAAATTCCCAACTGCTATTTCCATAATTAAACCCCGATTCTTTTACGTGTATTAGGGCTTGTTTGTAATCGTCTTAAAGTCATTTGTTCACCTTTTCTAGCGCCTTGTTCTGTTGCTGATCTAATACCCTGTTCAAATTGTTGAGCCGTTACATAATCAACAGCGTTAATACGTTGAACATCAAAACGAACATCTATTGCACCAGCTCCTACAAGATTACCGCTTTCACTTCCTAGAGAATCACCGCCTTCAAGGATGCTTGACCCTCTTGCCCCTTTTGCATATCTACGCATAGCACTATCCATTTTTGATTCTGGAATAACTAGCTCAGATTCACCCGCTTCGCCTACCAACATTCTTTTCGGGGAACTAACAAACGCCCCATTAGAAGCCATTCCCATTCCTATTGAACTTGAAATATCATTTGCACCTATCCCTAATTCAGTTCCACCCCCTCCACCTAATCCACCGCTTAAAGCACTTGTAAACGCATTGAATAACGGTTGGGTTATTCCTTTTCTTATCGTTAACCTTGCTAAATCAGCAATAATACTTTGAACTAATGATTTGAATTGAAGCTTCCCGGTTGTCACGAAATTAACGAGAGTATCTTCTAAACCTTTAAACGCTTTAACAATCGTATCGCCTACCAATGAACCAAAGTCATTCATAGTTTTTCCAAACGATGCTAATTTCGCGTTCATATTTTCACCAAACGTTTTTTCCATTTCTTTTTTTATTCCTACAACGGTCACTTTTAAACTTTGCGCTGCTTTGTTTCCATTAGCAAAATAACTTTCAGGCGCGTTTTCTTTACCTGTCCATATTTTCGTAAACACCTCCATATCTTTTTTAAATTGTTCGCTTGTTTCTGTTAGCCCTTCGCCTAACGCCTCAACAGCCGCACTAAAATTACCTTGTGCTAATTCACCGACACCTGTTGCAACTTGCTTAATCGTTGTTATTAAAAATCTAAACCCCGCGACCGTTCCAAATACTGCTGTTGAAATAACTTTTAAGCCTACTTCTATCGTTGTAAAGAAAGTTGTAAAATCTTGTTCACTAGAAAAAATATTACTAAACATCATTAATAAATTATTTAACGTTGGTAATAATTGATCTGCTAATTGTTTTCTAAAGCCATCAAAACGTATTGTTAATACTGCAATTTGGTCATTAAAAAACTCTGCGTTTTCTGCAAAATTTTCGCTAGTTTCATAATTAAACTCTTCTAACGCAGTCTTTCCACCGTTCAATAAATTAATTAACGACGCGCCTGATCTACCAAATATTTCCATTGCTAACGCCGCCTTTGTCGCACCGTCAGGCATATCTGCAAAACGATCAGCTATTTCGCCTAATACCGTTTCTGATTTCTTTAAATTACCGTCAACATCCCTAACTGAAATTCCTAGTGCTTTATATGAATCTGAGTATGTAGCGATGCCCTGATCAGCTTCACGCATTGATTGAGCTAAACGCCGTAAACCTTTATCAATTGTTGCCTGTTCTACCCCTGCTAATTTTCCAGCGTTGACATAAGCCTGTAATTTATTAGCTGCGATTCCCGTTTGATCGCTCATTTTGCCAAACGCGTCAGCACTATCTATTGCACCCTTGATAAAACGAGTAAACGCACTAGCCGCAATTATTCCAGCAAATACACGAAAGGCATTATTTAAAACACCCATTGACATTGATAAATTCTTTACCTTGCCCTGAACGCCCTGCATTGAATTACCAAGGCGTTTAATATTGTTAGCCCCCTTTACGTTGGCGGCAATCTCCATATTAAATTTTGCGCTTTGTGCCATTTATTTTTTCTCCTTATTTAATAGTTCAATTGCTGCCGCTTCCATAATTTGTAAATCTTGAAAAACAGCTTTGGGATCATCATACTCAAAGATTTGTATGACAACTAATACGCCTTCGTAGTTTAATCCTGTTACTCCACCAACTGAAGTATTCCATTGAGTTTGACACCTAAGAAATAATTCGACGGTATCCCAATTTTCAGGCCAAACTGCAAAGTCTTTTTCCTCTTTCTCTTCCAATACAATGCCAAAAGCTTTCGCCGCTGCGTCTAATTCTCCCCTACCGCTGTCACCGCTGTTAGCCCAATACTTAACAGCGTTTGTTAGTTTTTTGCTTTTGCCTTGCTTCTACTAGAAATAAAAATTTGAACCATCTGGCTACCCATGCCTGCAATATCTAATAATTTCTTTTTTGCTTTTTCTGTAAATGGTATTTCTTCGCCTTTACCGTCAACGATTCCAGACCATCCAATAATCATTTCTTTTGCAATATCAGTATCAGTTTTTAGACCTTTGCTTTGTAAATTCATTAATTCTTCTAAACGAGATTGCGAAATATTTTTAAACTCAGCGTCGAAAGTCATTACCTTGTGTTTACCTCCACTAACAGGCACTTCAAAACGACAAGGCCATGAATAGGACTCTTCCTGATCTAATACAAATGCCATTAATTACTATTTAGACGTATTAACAGGGTAGACCCTATTTAACTTGATAGCAATACTAGAAGAATTTTAAAGACATTTCATCGTTACCCGCATTTGTTGGGATTGCGTTATATCCAATATCTAACATTCTAATTTTATCTAAATCTTGGAAACCAATTGAACTTAAATCTGATTGACCCGCTGTAAATTGAACTTTATTACCGCCTGTTGTTCCATGCGTAAGCGTTAGGTTTCCTGTATTTGTAGAATTAACAATTGAATAATAATCTTTTGCCGCTACACCGGGATCTTCAATGACTACATTGCCGCTTGGTTCCCTATCTGTTATTAGTATTTGCTTTGTAGCGCCTATTAATTCTCTATAGCTAATTAGGTTGTTATGTGAATAATTAAAGCTTTGAAGCTTACCAGCGTAACTATGTAAAGCAAATGAGACTGTGTTTCCAGAAACAAAGGTAAGAGGTGAGGCTGCCGCGCCAAAGGAGGGCGTTAAATTAGCTGTTGCAGTCGGGGTAAAGTAGTTACCAGTAAAAGTAAATTCAAAATAAGGGATTGTCGAAACTTCTCCAACAATATTGAACGTTCCTCTTGCCCCTCTTAATTGGTGCATATTGCCATTCACATAAACATTTATCGTGCAACTAGAATCAGGCGTTGCATCAGGCGAATATGTATTACTTGTTGAACTAACATCGACTCTTGAAAGGCCGCATGACAATAAAAGAGGATCAATACGGGGTTTTGTGCCTGCCGTACCACTAGCGACTAATTCTGTTTTAAACGATAATTCTGTTTTTACTGCTACGGGTATTTGTTGATAATTCCCCATGTATCCCCGTATTATTTCCCTTGATACTGTCTCAGATGCTAAAGGGGTTAAGGACACATCGTATATTTCGACCGCGTTTGTGCCTGCAATAGTTGGGTCGGTGTTATAGGTGCTTTCTATCTTTGCAGCTAAAACCGTTTTGTCTGTGTTCAGAGTCATTGCACTTTAAAACTTTGTCTATGCTTACATATTAAACCTCTCTTAGTATTTAGGCGTATTTATTTTTTAAGCCGTAGTTAAATCGTTTATTGCAGTCCTATATCTGATCGAATAAGAACAAGTCGAAACGCCGCCCGCTTGATCTGCGTCGAACTTCTCCCAACTTGTACCAGATCGCACAATATCCATTGCATAACCTCCAAGAGTTACATCTGAAACCAATCTTGCATGAAGCGATTCATCTATAGGGTCAGCTAATTCGTCAGGGACATCGCCTCTAGTAATAATTGAAATTGTGACTTCTAAAGTAAAGTCTAAAGCCGCTAATGATGCTTTTTGTTCCGCTGTTTCTGAGGTTGCTTCTATTAACAAACAAGGGCTATTCTCTCGCGTAATTGCTGTTGTCCTTGATCTATAAATTCGAGTGCCTACAGAAGTTGTACCAGCTAAAGCCGTTTTTATAGCGTCAATAATATGTTCCCGTCTTGTCGTCATTAGTTTTTAGATAAGGAAATTTGACAAGTTAAACCGTCTAAATCTCTTTCGTTTGTTCTACAGGTATAAGCAGTACCCGCGACTGTTACAGCTCCCCCTGTTGCAATAGATCCATAATCAGAGGCTTTGCAATGCAATACATAGTCGGTACTAATTATTTGATCGCCTGCAATGATTGTTGTTGGTTCATCTAATATTCCCTTTCCCGTAACACCTCCAGCAACAACAGTTACCGCAAGATCAGAAAATATTGCGTCTAGTGAATCAGTTTGTATTGACATCTGTTGAAATTACTTTTGCCTTTTTAGGCTTTGGTGGAGTTGGTGGACACGCAGGCGCTTCGACTGCCTCAATTGCTTTACCCATCCGAATTAATAACGCCGCGTCTGAATCACTAACGTCATAAGTGCCGCCACTTTCTAAAGCTTGACCGCTGGCAACGACGTTTCTAATAGCTTTGATTTTCATAAGAAAAAAAGGGGGCGATTAAGCCCCCACTAATCATTAAGTTGTAACGTCAAGAATTGCAGAGAAGGCAGAAGCCTGTCTTACAGCAACATCAAGAGTAGTAATCGCTCTAACTGATGTCAAAGCCTTAGTGAAATCAGAACCGTCTGAATCTGAAACCGCTAGTTCCATACCTGAACCCCAGAAGCCGACTAAAGCTTGTGAGTAATCACCAAAGAGAACAGCAGAACATTCGCCGCTAGTTGATCCCTTAGTTAGGTTTGATGGGACTTGGTTTGAAACTCCGACGCGATAGCCGTTAACTACGCCCGGTGTTGCTCCGCGACCAATACCAGAAAGATCAGTATTCCAAAGGAATGATCCGTTGCCTGCCGCTGAACCGCCAGCTCTTAACTGCTTAAGGGCTGAAAGAACTTTTGCATTGGTGACATAACCCATGTTATCGCCGCCAGCATTATCAACGAGAACCTCTTCCTCTAGCTTGATGATGTTCTCAAGGGTAATCGCTGCGCCGTTAGTACCACCAGCAACAGAACCGATTCCGCTAGTTTGCATGATTCCTGTTGGCTGACCTGAACTACCAGAGCCGTTAAGGATTGCAAGGTCTACCCCAAGATTGACAGTTGAAGTTAAATCGCTTCTGATTAACTCTTCAATTCCGGGTGTTGCCTGTAAAAGAGTCTGACGAGAATACTTAGAAAGTACACCGTAGTTCTTAGGACTGAGCGAAATTTGATCAAAAGTTGATTCTGATTGTGTTATCGCAGTTGTTTCAGAACTCAACCAATAGCCTGTGCTATTTCCGCTACGACGGGGAATTGCAACGTCACCAACAAGGCCGGGAAGTGTTCTAACACCCATGCCAATCATCAAAGTGTTATTTTTCAAACTCTCGATGAAGTCCTCGGCTCTTAATTCTGTTTCAACTAAGTTGCCGCCTGTTGTTGCGCCAGAGGTAACGTAAGTCGCTCTTTTTTGTAGCGCTGCGTATGGAATTAGGAAACTTCTCTCAGATGTTTTCTTGACTCCTGAACGCTCAACCTCTTGTGAAAGTTCACGTACAAAACCAGCGTCGCGGCTAGTCCAATCACCTGTTAAGGCGGCTCTCATTCCAGCGGTAATAGAATAATTACCTTTATCTAAATCCTCAGTCTCAACTTGTGAAACTGTTTCGATAGGCTTTGACTGAATCTTGTCTAAAGCGATCTTTCTTGTTTCTTCGATTGAAGTTCCTTCACTAATGAGAGTTTCTTTTAACTCGTCGCCTAGTTGATGCCTTTCGCATACAACAGAAATTTCTCTAATACGGTTACGCTCATCAGAGGCCGCCTTTTTGGAAGCCTCAGAACGCACCACTTCAAGATCGGGTGTCGTTGTCATCTGAGTTTTAGAATCAGGTTTACTTTGTGGTGCGTCGGTTGACGCAACGGCGTTATTACGCTGTGTTTCCATATTACTAGATTCTTGCTGTGTAGACATAGTAACGTCAGTTTTTTCAACTTCTTTTGCTCTTCCTATTCCTGCGCCCTTAAAATCAGCAGGAATCGAAACAACCGATACCTCCGCGGGAGTCCACCCGGTAGCTCTAAAATAACCGTCGCGATTTTCTTCTTCCTTTGTCTTTTCGATTGAATAACCTACAGAGACATTTCTAAGTATTCCGTCATTAACCATTTCAAGTGTTTCTTTACCTAATGCGTTATTTGCAAACCTAACCTCAACCATTCCACGTTTCTTTTTATCGTCAAGCCAACCCCTTTCTACTACTCCAATAATTTGATCAGGCTGATGATTCAGCAATAAAGGAGCTGATGAATTTAAACGCTCAAAGTTAATTGAATCTTTACCGTGATCCAATATTTCATTCCCTAAAGCGCCACGGTTTACAGGCTCTTCCGAACTAAAGGGAAAACTTAACGTTCTTTTGTCTTCACTTACTTCAAACTCTACTGATTCTGATCTGTGTTGAATTTGATTTTCTAAATCACGTTTCTTTTCCATTGGTGTCGGTATCATTGCTTTCTATATTAGTACCACTTTGCTGCTTAGGCGTATTGGACAGAATTGTGTCAAAAAATAACCCTAGTTGCTCGGCTTGTTCTACTTCATTCTTCCTAGCTGGTAATAGTTCTTCTATATCTCCCCCCATTTCGCTGATCACTTGCGATTGAGTTTTTAACCCTGCTTTTATAGCCGTTACGCTTGCCGCTACCTCCTTTTGTGGGTCAACCCATGCCCAACCTCTAAATAACCAACGTACACGCCTATATTTATCAGGATCTAATTCGTAACTAGGCAGATCAAGGTTCCCACTCAACACCGCAAGATCTAGCCATAAATCGAACAAAGGCTGTAAGAATCTTTCTTCTAAATATTTCTGAATCATCTTGTAATGATCCCTATCCTCCAACAGGCTTAAACGTGATGAGCTGTAATTCGTCTGACTAAAATCTTTACTAACTGATTCATAACTAACCCCACATCCACTAGCCAAAGATCTAAGAATTATTCGATTAAATGGTTCAAATTCGTTATTAGGTGCATCTAAATTAGGAATATCAACGCGCTCATTTGGATTTAGATAAACAAATTTTCCCGGCTCCATGTCTGTTACACGTTCATTTTCATATACGTCATCACCAACTAAACCATCATCAGAATTAGTAGAAATAAAACCCATTAACGCGCTACTAGCTCTTGACCTGATCAACTGACTATGTTGATAGCCGTCTAATTGGTGCATTGCCTCTAATGCAGGCGCAAGCATTGAAATTCCTCTTGTCTGGGAAGCGCGATCAGTAACAAACAGATGAATAATTTCATCCGCATTAATCAACATATGTTGTTTCGTATTAACAGGGACAGGAAACGGGGTATCGCCGGGATGTTTCTTAAAGAACGCATAACGAACAGGTCTATTAAATCCATCCCTTTCAATTCCTAATCGCCATGTATTGTTTTTACTTCTAGTGCCGCCGTTGTAATCATTATCCAATTGTTCTGGTTCTAATAATTCCAAAGCAAGAGGAATAGTCGAACGTCCAAAAGGTTTTTTAATTAACCGAACGAATATTTCACCCGCTTCAAATAATTGTTTAGCAATAATTAGCTCTATATCAGCAAAACAATCACGCCCATTCGCTGAAACTGAATCATATCTCCCCCATTGTTTCCACTTCATTTCTATTGCATCATTTATTTTTTTATCTAACTTGCCGCCCCTTTGTTTCCTTGTTTGGGCTTGCATCCTTGTACCTTGCCCAACAACATTTAATGCAAAACTTCTTTGACCTTGACGGCAATACGGATTGTTTCGACAAGATTCTCTAGCCCTTGCCGTTAGCTTTTTAATATCTTTTTTAATTTCATTGTCGGCTGTTGTTGTTGCCGCCATCCAACCGTAGTTATATCGGGTTGAATTTGCCCCCTGATAATTACGCCTTTTCTTTGGCATGGTTGTTACTTTTGCCTCTGGTTCAGATTTAAAAACGTCTGAAATAGCTTGATCGAAAAATCCCATTGTTAAGCACCAAAGCGAACATAAACTCTTTTACCGCTACCTAATCCTTGCTTGATTTTCTCTGCGTCGTTCTCTCTGAATATTTCCTGATTAATCCGATTCAATTCAATATGTAGTTTTTCAATATCAACCCTTTTATATGTACGCCCACCAACTGAATATTCTTGTGCGCCATCGTCGAATTTTCTTAACGCGGCTTTGATGTTATCTCTGTCGATTTCGTTTTGTGTTCTGTTATCTATCGCGGCGGGTGTGCCTGTATAAACAAGGGATTGCTTAACTTTAAATTCACCCGTTGCCAGTTGATAGCTTTCTGACCCTTTACTAATGACCGCCGCCCAAATCCAATCACCTTTATCAAAGTTAGTCGTAACAGAAGAAGCAACGGTAAAACGCCAACCATTATTATACGCACTACCTACAACTGTCGCCCCTTCAGAGGCCGTATTAGTTCTTAAGTAGTAAGTAAGTGTCCAATCAGCCGAGGTTGCATCTACGTCAAAACCAACTGTTGCCGATCCGTCCTCCCAATTAACGGTAGTGCCTGCTGTTACTACAGGCGGGAAAGATGAAACCCAAGTCATAGGACATCACCAAGAATTGACATAATTACGCTTCGCAGACGTATTAACTTTAGCGTCTTTTAAGTTGTTTTTATCTGATTTATTGGATTTTAAAAGGCGATTAGCGAATTTATCCCACATTGAACGCCTGTTATGGGTCTGGTAAAGTTTTAATACGCAAGAATAGGCATATATAAGTTCATCCCATGCCTCGTTACGTGCGCCGCTTTTTAATTGCCATACCCTTTCATATATTCTTCCGGCCTTATATTTTCTAACTTCTTTTTCTGCTGTTAATTCCTCAAAGTATTGTTCCGTTATTGTTGGGTAAAAATGTAAATATCCGTCGCCCGGCTCCGCATCCCTTAAACGCCGATATAAGTAAGACTTAACTTTATTAACACCAATACTATACAAACGAATACTGTTTCTAAGAACTTTGCCTTTGGCTCCATATTCAACCTTATTCGGCTTGCCTAGCATTACATCACCACGCAACCTATCAACACCCTTGATAGGCATAACCCCCATAGATACGCGATCCTTTGCCCATCTATAGACTTCTTCCGTGAAATGTCCTCCGCTATCTATAGCAGCTCCAATAATTTTTAATTCGATACCATCTTCATTTATATATGGTGTTGTCAATACCTCGTCTAATTGATCCCATACATCTTTACGCCCCGGATTTCCATACAGAACAATTCGATCTATTAAATAAAGTTGTTCAGGTCTGTCATAAGTAGCCGATTCAACAGGAGCGCCAGCGCCCCAAACTGACAAACTTAAACGATCATCTTGTGTATCAATTCCAGCTACTAACAACAAAACTTCTCTAGGAGGAACGCCGCGTTTATATGTTTCTTTAGATGCCCTTTCCATTAATTGACTTGCCCCAACTTTCCTTTCAAATTCATCAGTCCATAATTCACCCTCAATCGTATTTCTAAACGTTTTTATTTGTTCTATATCACCCTGACAAGAAAGCCATTCTTCTATTAGTTGAGGCCATGAAGCATTAGGCGAATAACTATAAGCCGCCCAGATATGAAAACCCGCGTGTTTGCCGTTCCCCTCTGCTGTCTTTCTCCATTCACCTCTTTCAATCATCCATCGTTTCTTTTCATGCGGAATTAATACACCACATTTTTCGCAAGCGTATTTAGTAGTTGAAGGATCATCATCAGTCCATCGAAAATTATCAAATTTTAAATATTGCATTTCACCACAATCAGGACAAGGAACGAAATATCTTCTCTGATCACTTTTCTCAAATAATTTTTCTATACGTGAAAAGTCTTTATCTGTTGGTGTACTGCCTGCAATGATTTTTCGATTCCAATAAAAGTCAGTCCTCTTAATTCCTAGCTTAATTTGATCACCCTCAGAACCCGCGCTAGGTGCATAGCCGTCTACCTCATCAAATAAAACAACACGCCTTGAAACCCTACGAAAGCCGCGAGCCGAGTTCGATCCGACCAACCCGATAGAGCCTCCAGGGAATTGTTTACTCATTAACGTATTAGATCCGTCTTTTGCTTTTGCCTCACTAATTAACCCTTGCAAACATGGCGTATCTCTAATCATTGGCGCTAGTTCTTCTTTTGAATATCCTTGGCAATCCTCAAGGCTAGGCTGAACAAGCATTATTGGACAGGCATCATTCGCCACGTAATAAGCAATAACGTGATTCAAAATCTTTGTATATCCAACCCTTGCCGATTTCATTACGCTGATTTGTTCGATATTTGGATCAGTCACGGCATCCATTATTGCCTTTTGATATGGGAGCGTTTTCCATCTTCCACCCTCACTAGAACTTTCCAAAGACAAATAACAATGCTTATCCGCAAATTCGCTAAGTGTTAATTTTTCAGGCGGCTTAAATGCTAATAACGCATCTTTTAAAATGTCATTGGCGTTCTTCATGCTGCCTCTGCATTTTCAACGGCAAGATCTTCTAACGTTTCACGCACAATTTCATCTAATAAACCCATTGCCCCTTTATCTAGATCGGGTATTCGTTGCTTTGCTTTTGTCGGTATCCCTAAAACCTTTGTCTTGGCAATTGTCACTAATTGAACCCATGCTTTTTTTACATCTTCACTAGGAACTAATAGTTTCTCTCTTTCCTCAACATCTATTTCTGCCAACCTTGCCATCATCGCCTCACGTTTTGCCCTTGACTCGTTGAAACTAGGAATCTCTTCGCTATCTCTTTTTACAATCTCTGTTTTTCTTCCTCTAAGATGCGAAGGGTCAGAGGTTTGTTCCCATAATTTAAACGCCTTATCTTTTTCTAAAAAAACTTTTCCATCCCTGTCAACTTTCGCATCGTCTAAACGTCCACTCTTTAAAGCCTTGCTAACCGCTGCTTTTGTAACCTTTATATCTCTGCTAAACTGTGCCGCTGTAACTAATTCCATATAAAGAGTTAACCATACGCCTCCATATTAGTTAACGGTTAACCACTTAGTTAACTTGTGCCTAGAAAATTTTCGAGCCTTCGGATGACC
>VTLG01006670.1_pt1 | contig 11777 bp, 6 predicted proteins | sample 4694571 | NCBI WGS metagenome assembly VTLG01 (sample SAMN12604809, study PRJNA352737) | marine metagenome | biome: ENVO:00000447; feature: ENVO:00000209|ENVO:00000569|ENVO:01000036; material: ENVO:00002151; isolation source: viral sequences binned using virsorter ... | reverse complement strand
GCTCACGTTATAGAGGGCTGAATAGACACGTTGATGCTAGAACAACAGAAATGGGTCAAATTGTTTCTGCTTTAAGAAATGACCTTACTCCCGCTATGAATAATTGGGGAGATAAATATATTGAAAATAAAAAAACTGCGGCAGGAGCTAAAATGGACGAGCTTTATGCTAAAGGTTGGACAACAAAAGAGATTCAAAAAGCTATTTTAAATAATGAAATTCCTGAATTAAGTAATCACTATGCTACATCTGTAGTAGATGCACACTCAGGAAGATTTGAAGCGGCTGAAACTATTAAAAAGATTACTGACAATATTGATGATGGTTATGATTATAAAGATGGAACAAAAACTATAGAAGAATTTTGGAAACAATATTTACCTGATTTTAGTGAAGCTAGTAAAGAATTTACAGTAGGATTTTCTGCTGTATTTAATGAATGGGCGGCTGATGCTAAAATTGCAGATGCTAAAGATAGAGCCAAACACGCTCACGGGGTAAAAATTGATAGAGCAATTAACTTTATGAATACTACTGTTCCTCTTGATGATATAGATGATAAATATTGGAAACAGTTAATGACATTAAATACCGAAATGCCTATAGACGGGACAGGTAAAGCATACTTCTTTGATACTACTGAATTAAATGAAGAAGTTGCTATCGGTCACGCTAATTTCTTATTAGCTAAAGCTACAACAACTGATGAATTAGATTATGCTTTGAAAATTTTAACGTCTAATAGAGGCACTGGAAAAGGTGGAAATGAATTAGGTTCATTACTAAAATCAAATCCAACTGAAGTAGGAGAAATTTTAGGTAAGATAAGTAATAAAAGAGCTCGTATAGAAAGTAAAAGTAGAACTGATAAAGAATATGAAGATAAAGAAAATCTAAAAAATCTATTTGTAGAGTTTTGGAGTGGTTATGATGAAAATTCTAAAAATCTTGAAGAGTGGCGTGAAAAAATTAGGGCTATTGACCCAACGGCTGTCCCAACTTTTAATAGATTATTAAATGATAAAAGAGCAACTAACGCTTCAAATGATACTATTGATGAGTTTCTTCTTAGTGTAAGAAATGGAGAATATGACAATATAAATGATTTGAATAAAGATATTGTAGACTTAGAAATTCCTAGAGAATTTTTTGGTCAAATATATTCATATTATTCACAATCTATAACAGATGAAAAACAAGATATTAAACCTATCTACCAAACGAATACAACTTATATTAATGCTATTAAACATATTCAACAAACAGTAAAAGAAAATCTTACTAAAGATGATATGAATGTATTTAGTGCAGGTGGAGCAAATGTTATAAGAAAAGGAACTAATTATATACAAACTCAAATTTTATATTTTGAAGAATATGATGCTAATGGAAACAAAAGAGCAAACAAACCAACTGAACTTGAACGTCAAGAGTTTATGTCTAAACTTGGTGATTATATGGATAAAACATATACTAATGAAGAAGCATTTGAAGACTTAGAAAGATGGTCTATAGTTGAAAAAGAAATTTTAAAAGAAGAACAAGATAAGATAAAAAAAGAAAAAGAGGAAAAGGAATTAATTACAAGTTTACCTGAAACTATCACAACTAATATTGGTAGTATGGATATTTCAACTCTTCCACCGCTAGAAGAAAATATATGGTGGACACCTACTAATGAACAGAAAGAAAGTGTAAAAGCTAGAAATAAAGCTATATTAGATTCTTTACCTCAAATATTTAAAGGAGTAGAAATTAATCAAGATTTGGTTAAGATTTTAACTGACCCTAAAAATGTAGAATCCTTTACACCTTTTATGAATCAAATTTTAGGAGCATTTGGTCTTGAAGTTAATAATGAAAATCTTGGTCAGCTTATGGAATTGATTAAACAACTTTCCGTAAAGGCTAAATAATTATGGCAACTTATAATTGGGGTACGGGTCAAATAGATGAAACCAGTGATGTACAACAATTTAATATTAATGAACAGGCTTTAGAAGAAATACAAACAGAAAGATTTTTTAATACTTTAAAAAGTTATTATACATATAGAGACGGAGAAACAGCATATACTACAAGAGGTAAGTATACTTTTAAGGATATGTCTCACGCTGATTTATTAGAGTATTTTTATCACGATAGAAGTTGGAGAAACAATCAAAGTTTTTCTATGGGTATGGATATGGCAAATGTTATAGGTGAAGATAGTACTAAAAGACTTCAAGAATTTGCTTATATAAATTCTACTTATCAAAACCTTCCTTATTTTTGGAATGACCCTAATAGAAGTTTTGGTTCTTGGCTTATTGATATGGGTGGAGCTATGATTGCTGACCCAGTAAATCTTGTTGGTTTTGGTATTGGTGGTCAAGCCGCAAAAACAGCATATAAACAAGCTATAAAAGAAGCCATTAAAAAGAAAATGGCTAAAGAAATTAATAAACGAATAATAGAAGAAGCGGCAAAAAAAGCTACAACAACAGGTTTAATTAAAGCTGTTAAAAAAGGTGCTCTTTATGAAGCGGGTATTGGTGGTGGAATAGCAAGTATTCACGATGCTATGCTACAAACAACTGCTATTCATTCTAATGTAGCAGATGGATTTGATATAAAAAGATTAGGTCTTTCAACTGCATATGGTATGGGAATTGGTACATTATTTGGTGGAGCATTTTCTTATGGTGGTTTTAAATTAGTTTCACGAAATTTAAAGAAACATACTTTTAAGAATTTAACTGATTTACATAATTTTGGTAGAAGTGAAATAACAGGTAAAAGATTATTTGCTGATTTAACAACTAGAAAACAAACTCATCAATTTTATAAAAATATGAGTAAAAAGCAAATAGATGAAATTGAAGCTAAAAGTAAAGTTGATTCTAAAGATATTGATTCTAAAATTAAATCATTAAAAGAAACTCGTTCTGAAGGAATTACGTCTTCAGACAAACCACCTAAACGACCTTTTAATTATACTAGAATGAAAGGTGAGACATTTGGTACTGTTATTTATATTAAAAGTTCAGCTAAACAAATTGCTTCTGAATTAGAAGAAAAAGCAGGTAAAATTACTTTTGAAGAAATTGAAGATATTGCTAACAAATGGAATCTTAAACCTAAAGAATTAAGAAAAATACTTGATGATTTTGGTACAGATGGAAAAGAGTTAGCAGGACAAATGTTAGCTCACGATAGGATTTTATTAAAAAATTCTGATGATATTATAAAACTAGCTAAACAATTAGATGATGAAACTTTAGATGATATTGGTAGAAAGAAAATATTAAATGAGTTAGGTGAAAGAGAAGCTCTCAATCACGAACTTATGATAACTAAAAAGCAAGTTCAAAAAAATGTAGCGGTTGCTTTAGCGGCAGGAAGAATAGAAAGAAGTTCTTTAAAAATTGCGGAATTAATAATTAATCCTGAAGATTTACGTTTAAAGAAATTAAAAATTGAAAACTCTGAAGCCTATTGGAGAGAAGTTGCTAAAATAGATACCGATGAACAATTAGCTGACGCTTTATCAAGTGTCAGAAAAGTTGATAAATGGGATTTAGCGGCAGAATATGTTAATAATAACTTATTGTCTTCTCCCGATACTCATATATTAAATATATTTTCTTCATTAATACAATCACAATGGAAGCCTATTGAAATGTTAATAAGAGCGGCTAATTTATCTCGTAGAGATAGACATAGAGCGAATATTGTTGCTAGAGAAGCATTAGAAACTTATATACATCAATATTTTTATATTATGGACGGACTTAAAGGAGCTTGGAGAGCTATAAGAGAAGGTCGTCCTATTATGGATAGTAAACAATTAAAAGTTGATAATAATGTTAGACAAGGACAACTACAACGATGGGCTAATGAAACAGTTGGTTTATGGTTTGAGAGTGTACCTGTTCTTGGTAGACCTATAAATAGATATGTATGGAAACCAATTACTGCGGCAGTAACTTTTCCATTAAGAATATTATCAGCAGGTGATGAGTTCTTAAAACAAATGACATTTAAAGGTAGAATGGCGGCTCAAATTAATTCAACAATTATGAGAGAACACCCTGAAATTTTATCAGGTTGGAATTTTAGAGCTTTTTTACCTGAAAGACTTAAAGGAAAAGCATATTTAGCTAAATTTAAAGAATACGAAAAGAATTATTTTCAAACTAATGGTAAAGCTATTAGTACCCAAGATATGAATGTTTCGGGTAGAGTATTAAGTGATGCGGACAGATTAGAAGTTAATGACCCATTACATTATGCTAGAGAAGCATCTTATACAAATTCAGCTTATTCTATTAATCCATTAACAGGTAAAAAAGAAGGAAGACTTACAGGACAAATTTTAAGAATTTCTAGTGGAAAAGGGAAATTTTTAAGAGTGTTTGGTCTTCACTTTATTAACACACCTTCAAACTTATTAAGATGGGTTGCTCAACGAACTCCAACGTGGATGTCGTTAGGTACATTTACAGGAAGAGCTCAATTTCAGCTTAAACATATGTTAGCTAAAAATAAAGATGGAAGTTTTATTAATCCTGAAGCGGCGGCTGAAGCTAGTGCTAGAATACAAGCAGGATATTTACTTTGGACTGCGGCATTTACGGCGGCAATAATGGGTAAAGTAACTGGTGGTGGTTCAAGAGATTGGAAAGAAAATAAACAAAGAGAAGTTACAACAGGTTGGCAACCTTATTCTTATAAAACTTCTGATGGTAGATATATTTCTTTAAATAGATTAGACCCAGTATTTATGCCTTTTATGTTAGCGGCTGATATGTATGAAATGTTTAATGATTTCTTTAGATATAGTGATGACTTACCTGAAGAGGTAGAAAATAAATGGTCTGAATTATTTGTTGGAGCTTTAATGTCTATTACTAGAAATTTAACTTCTAAATTTTATACAAAGAATTTATTAGAAACTGCTGAAATGTTTTTAGGAGATGGACTTTCTTGGTCAAAAGACCCAACACAAAAATCGGCGGCTTTTATTTCAAGAGGGATATATAAAGCAACTCCATTATCAGGTGGTTTACGTTATATGAGTAGAATAACAAATGACCATCAAAAAGAATTATGGAGTTTTGCGGACAGATTAAGAACACTAGACCCTTTAAGATTATTTGGTAGTCATAATTTAGTAATGCCTCATCGTAATGCTTTAGGAGAAAAGATTGATAGAGATAGAGGTTGGTTATTTGGTATTGGTGGAAAAACGGGTATATGGTCTTCTCCATTTGCTATGACTAAATGGAAAAATCCTATTATAGCTAAATTCTTTGAGGATAGAGAATTTAATTATAAAGCTCCACCAAAAGTAGATAGAAGAACGCATTTAGATTTAAGAGATATTAAAGATGAAGATACAGGTCAAACAGCTTATGATTATATGTTGGAGCAAAAGACTAAAATTCTAGCATATTATCCACCACTTAAAAGAAAAGCTAGTTTAAAAGAAATTATTGAATATGAAATAAGCAATCCAAATAGTAAAATGTATAAATATCCTAAAAAGATTGTTGCAGGGGACGACTATCAACAACAATTTATTTTATCTATTATTCATAAATTTGAGGTAGCGGCTTATAAAAAGATGTGGGCACATTTCCCTATCTTTCAAAAAACTTTAGAAAAAAGAGGGCTTCATATTAAAAAAGAATTTGGGATTTCTTTAGAAAATTGGTTAAACGTGGTAAATCAATAAAGTACCCCTTTTAGAAGAGATAAACGAATAAATACAAGGAAAATATAAAAAATTATGGCTAACAGTTTTGTACGATATACAGGAAATGGTAGTACAGATGCCTATGCAGTCCCATTTAGTTATAGGGCTCAGGCAGATGTAAATGTAACCATTGATGGTGTCGCTACATCAGCTTATACTTGGGACGGAGCAGGGACAACAATCACATTCACGACTGCACCTGCTAATTTAACAAGTATAGAAATTAGACGTACAACTAGCCAAGCGGCAAGATTAGTAGATTATGCTGATGGCTCAGTATTAAAAGAAAATGATTTAGATACAGACTCTTTTCAAGGTTTCTATATGGGACAAGAAGCCATAGATGATGCCAATGACAGAATTAAATTAGACAATGCGGACTTTCAATGGGACGCTCAAAGTAAAAGAATTAAAAATGTAGCTGACCCTACAGCTAATACTGACGCTGTAAATAAACAATTTATTTCAACAAATATACCAAACATAACTACAGTTGCAGGAATTGCGGCTGATGTTACGACAGTAGCGGGAATTTCAGCTAATGTAACTTCAGTAGCTAGTAATGCGGCTAATATAAATTTAGTAGCAGGGTCTATCGGTTCAGTTAATACTGTTGCCGCAGATATTGCAAAAGTTATAGCTGTAGCAAATGATTTAGCAGAAGCAGTTTCGGAAGTAGAAACTGTAGCTGATGATTTAAACGAAGCAACATCAGAAATTGATACAGTAGCAACTTCAATTACTAATGTTGATGCAGTAGGTACAAATATTGCTAATGTTAATACGTTAGCACCAATATCAGCTAACATTACAACAGTTGCAGGAATATCAGCTAATGTAACAAGTGTAGCAGGAGTATCAGCAAATGTTACTACTGTTGCAGGAATAGCATCTAATGTAACAACTGTTGCAGGGATTAGTTCCAATGTAACAACTGTTGCAGGAGATACAACAAATATTGGAAATGTAGCAGGTGCAATAGCAAATGTTAATTTAGTTGGTGGCTCAATAGCTAATGTAAATTTAACAGGTGGTTCAATAGCTAATGTTAATACTGTTGCAACAAATATAGCGGCAGTAAATAGTTTTGCTAATACATATAGAATTGCAAGTTCAGCTCCAGTTTCTAGTTTAGATATTGGAGATTTATATTTTGATACTACAGCTAACGAATTAAAAGTTTATAAAAGTTCAGGTTGGGCGGCGGCTGGTAGCACAGTAAATGGAACTTCAGCAAGATTTAATTATACTGCAACTGCGGCACAAACAACATTTACAGGTGCAGACACTAATGGCGAAACACTTGCGTATGATGCAGGTTTTGCAGATGTCTACTTAAATGGAGTAAGATTATCAGGAGCAGATATTACAATTACGTCAGGTACTTCTGTAGTTCTAGCGGCAGGTGCTAGTGCAGGGGATTTGTTAGATATAGTTGCTTATGGAACATTTAATGTAGCAACAGTAGCGGCTTCGGCAATTACTTCAGGCACAATTTCAGAATCAAGATTACCAGCTTCAGCTTTAGGTGCAGTTTGGGAAAGTAAATCAAACGACTTTACAGCAGAAGCAAGAAAGAATTATTTTTGTGACACTTCAAGTAATGATATAGATGTTACTTTACCATCAGGAACTATTGGAGATGAAATAAGATTTCTTGATGTAGCAGGTAATTTCAGCACAAACGATTTAACAATTTTATATGGAAGTAGCAAAATTCAAGGTGCTTCATCTAATTTAGATGTGGCAACTGATAGAGCAGGGTTTGCTTTAGTTTATTACAATTCAACACAAGGGTGGTTATTAAAAGATGTCTAATTATAAAGATTTAAAACATAAAAACTTAGTAGATGCAGGTACAGCAGGTACTAAAGTCGCTACAGGTACAACAGCACAACGAGGTTCAACAACAGGTCAATGGAGATACAATACTGATACTGGATATTTTGAAGGTAGAAATACTTCTGGTGAATTTTCAACTTTAGAACCAACTCCAACTGTAACAAGTATTACTCCTACTTCTTGTAATGGAGAAGCAGGAACAAGTATTGTTATAGCAGGAACTAATTTTGGTACAGGTGCAACAGTAAAATTAATTGGAGATGATGGAACACTATATACTCCACCATCAGTAACAAGAAATAGTGCAAATCAAATTACAATTACAACACCAGTTCTTTTAGTAAATAATGAACCTTATGATGTTAGAGTTACAAATACAGGAGGTACTAACGGAACATTAGAAGATGCTTTAGACGCAGGAGGTTCTCCTAGTTGGTCTTCTTATGCTGGTAGTCCACATTCTTTAGGTGGTGTATTAAATACTGCTACAGGAACACACTTTACATTAGCGGCTACTGACCCCGAAAGTCAGGCAATAACTTATGCGGCTACAGGAAGTGTATGGAGTGGAAGAAATTTAACAGTAAATTCAAATGGTACAATAACAGGCGACCCAACAGATACTAGCCCAACTACAACTTATAATGAAACAGTACGAGCAACTGATGCGGCAGGAAATACCACTGATAAACAATTTAGTATAAAAATAGGAACTCATGATGCGGTTTCAGCAGGAGATGGAACAGATGGTTCATTAACTGTATCAGGTTTATCACAACCAAATACTTATTTCGCAATTACAGATGCAAACAAAGCATCAGGTTCAAATACTTTTACTTTAGACACAGTTACAGGTCTTGCAGTAGGAGATAAAGTTTTAATTTGGCAAGTACAAGATAGTACAACTACAGCAAATGCAGGAAAAATGCTTTATACAAATGTTACAAATATTACAGGTAGTGTAGCAACTACTGCTGATAATATTACTTGGGCAATGGTTTCTAATGATGCAAATAATACAACAGCACACAATGCTCAAATGATTAGAATACCACAATACACAAGTGTAACAGTTAGTAGTGGAGGTGTATTAGCACCTCAAGTATGGACAGGTACAAAAGGTGGTATTTTAGTTTTAGAAGCAACAGGTAATGTTACTGTAGATAGTGGTGGTTTTCTTGTTGGCGATGGAATGGGATTTAGAGGAGCAACTGGTGGAATCGGTGGTAATGGCGGTACTTATAATGCCGCTTATGCTGGACATATTGGAGAAAGCAGAACAGGTAATGGTATAGATTATAGTTCTAGTACACAAACTAATACAGGTCACATTAATTTACATAGTGTTGTAGCTTTTGGTGGTTCAACGGGTGCTGGTGGAAGACCAGTAGCAGGAGTAGGTTATGGTGCTGGAGCTGGTGGTTCTGGTGGTGGAGCTGGAGGTGCTGGTGGTGCTGGAGGCGGTCAAGACAGTAATATAAGTTCAAATTTATTTTTAATGGGCGGAGGTGCTGGAGGCGGCGGAGGCGGCGGTGCTGGTAATCACTCTTCTACAGGTAGAGGTGGTGCTGGAGGCGGCTCTGGTGGAGGTCTTATGATGATAAGATGTAGTGCCTTTACAAACAATGGAACAGTTCGTTCAAGACCTGCTTATGGAGCAGGTGCAGGAACACCTGAAGATTATGGAGCTGATGCGTTTAAAGCATCAGGTACAGGTTCAGCAGTTGGTGTAGTTATTGGAAGTCATACTTTAGGTAATGGACACGGAAATTGGAATACTTATGATACTGCTGGTGGTGCTGGTACAAAAGGAACAAATGGTGGTGCTGGTACAGGATTAGGTGGAAATTATGGTGCAGGTTCTTCAGGTGGTGATGACCACGGAGGAAAAGGCGGATTTACAGCCGTGTCTGGTGGCGGTAACGGCGGAGATGGTGATGACGGCGGCGATGGTGGTGGCGGCGGTGGAGCAGGTGGCTCTGGCGGCGGTGGTGCATCAGGCGGTCACGATATTGCTGGTTCTGGCGGTGGCGGTCAAGGTGGTTCTGGTGGACTAATTTGGATAGAAGCTACAAGTGTAAATGTTGGTTCTAATATGGCAACTCCTAGAGGAATAGGAGGAGGAGGTGCTGGTAGTACATCTGGTTCAACTTCTTGTGGATATACGGGTGGTGATGCCCAATATGATACTACTTCAGGAACAGGATATGGAAATGGAGCAAGTGCTTTAGGTACTGGTTGTAGTTCTTATTATACTGAAAGTGGTGCAGGTGCGGCAGGTTATGCTGGAGATATGGGTTTAATTCATATAGCAACAGGTACAGGCAGTTATTCTGGTACTGTAGCATCAACAGATAACGGACAATCACAAACAGGTGGAACAGTAACAACTGCTTCTTTAGCAGGTACTTCTCCATTTGGTACTAATGGTTATTCATTTAGTTAATATGGCTAATTGTAATAAATGTAATTTTATAAGATTTTTTATAAAGAAGAAAATATGTATTTTTTTAAGATGGATAAATTTTTACAGTTGTAGAGAAAATAAATTTTTAATAGGAGAAAATAAATAATTATGACAAAAGCAAGAGATTTAGCAGATTTAATTTCTAGTGGTAAAATTGAACTTGGAGAAATAGCAACAGCTACACAAGAGCAATTAGGTAACACAGATATTTACGGATTTGTAAAAACGAATGGAACAGGTTCTCAAAAAGAGGATTTAGTCCTTCACTATACAAATGGTGCAGACAATTTGTCTGTAGCAAATAACGATGGAACTCAATCAAATTTATATGATGAGAGTTTCTTTTCAAAAAAAGGACTTACGTTTACAGTAAACGCAGATGGCGAACTGACAACTACAGTCTAATCAATAATAAATAAATAAGGAGAAAAAAATAATGGCAACATTAAATTTAGGTAGAATAAAGCCAGTATTCAGAGGTGCATATGCAGGTGGAACTGCTTATGTAGTTGATGACATAGTAACGTCAGGAAACGAAACTTTCATTTGTATACTTGCTTCAACTGGTAACGCAACGTCTAATGCTACCTATTGGACAAAGTTAGCGGCTAAAGGAACAGATGGAACTGATGTAGGAGCAACTCTTACTACACAAGGCGACATCTTATATAGAGATGGAAGTGGACTTCAAAGATTAGCAAAACCTGCTTCTGATAAATTCTTACAGAACACTTCAGGTGGAGTTGTATCTTGGGAAAGTTTATCATCTGATTGGGTAAAAATAGCACAAACTAATTTAACTTCTTCTGCTGCATCTGTAGATTTTATTCATGGAACAGGTGGAGTTGTTATAGATAGCACTTACAGAATTTATAAAGTCTTTGGTTCGTGGTTACCAGCTAGTAATGGAGAAGAAATTAGATTGAGAGTAGCTAATGCGGGTACATTTAGAACTACTGATTATTTAGCAGAAGCTCATAGGTCTTATTATACAGGTGGAACAAGTAGAGGTAATGCTACAGATTTTATGTTAAAACAGATTGGTGGAACACAAGCCGATAGTGAGCAAAGGTCAAATTTTGAAGCAACATTTTTCAATATGTCTGATGCAGACCATAACACTACTGCATTTTGGACTTGGGCTTGTATAGATGGAAGTGGAAATAGTGAAACTCAAGTCAATCAAGGTACAGGTGGTGGTGTATATAAAACAGCAGAAGCACATAATGGAATAAGAATATATCCGTCAGGTGGAGATATTGGAGCTGGGGAATTTACATTAATAGGTATTAAAGGTTAAGGAGAATAATTATGGTAAAGAAAATAGTAAATAATGTTGAAGTAGATTTAACTGCTGAAGATATTGCACAACGAGAAACAGATGCTATTAAAAGAACAGCAGAAAAAGAAGCTGAAGCAAAATTAGCTACTGACAAAGCAAATGCTAAAGCAAAGTTAATTGCAGGAGAAGCATTAACTGAAGATGAAGCAGATACAATCGTAATATAGTAATAACAACTAAGAAGGAGCAACAAAACAAGTGAAAGACATTAATGAACTTAATATAGAAGTAGAGAGATTACGAGGCGATATAAAGCTCGTTAAACAATCTATTGAAACTATAGAAACAAATCATTTAGTTCACTTAGATAGAAAAGTTAATAAAATTAATAATATTTTATGGACTGTTGGTCTAATGATTTTTGCTCAATTAATTATTACTATTAA
>VTLG01013715.1_pt1 | contig 11778 bp, 12 predicted proteins | sample 4694571 | NCBI WGS metagenome assembly VTLG01 (sample SAMN12604809, study PRJNA352737) | marine metagenome | biome: ENVO:00000447; feature: ENVO:00000209|ENVO:00000569|ENVO:01000036; material: ENVO:00002151; isolation source: viral sequences binned using virsorter ... | reverse complement strand
AGAGTTACTACCCTCATACCATCAACCGCAGCTTGACCAACCCAACTAGTACCATTAAATTCTACAATCTCATGTTGGCTAGGAGAGTCCCAATCGCTGTGGAATGATGAGCCAGTAAGAATGTACCTATCTCCACTAGATTCACTAGGTGGTGCAGAACTACCACTAACAACCCCCTTAACTGGTTGTAGCCAGTATTCTGAAAGCCACTCGCTTGAGCCTTCGTGATTTTTCTTCAGGTAGGTGTTATTAGATGCAGTTGTAAAACCTTTCGCTTCATGGAGCTGATCTTCTGCAAGGTCTTTGTGGAGGTTTTTAATAGTTATGCTCATGATTTATTTTTTTTCTTTATTCATTAATTTTTTAACTCCAATGGATATGGTTAATACTAAAACTATCATATATAAATAGTCATTTACAAGATTCACATCTACATATTCACATACTTCAAATGCTGTTGAACTTGCAAACCCACTTTTAAATAATATATCTTCCACTCTATCCATTTTTTTAATATGTTATAAATCCGTATCTACTTTGATAGTTGTCTTTTTTTTCCCACAATGGAAATTTTGAAGAATCATCTTCTTGTGTGTCTTCAATATATTTTATTACTTCTGCTCTCCAATCTTCAGCATCAGAATATAATTGACTGCGCAAAGCTGCATAATCTTCCCTACTTGCTGGACTAGAAAATTCATGATCTAGTGTTACTACACCAGAACTTGTAATATTGCTTTTTATAGATGGAAAAGCATCAGCTATAACATAATATGCTAAACAAGGCTTTAAATAGTTAGTAACTAAAGCACTATTATCTGTTGATAATGATCCAGCAGCAGATTGCGTAAGAATTTGATCATAAAAATCATCTCCTAATAATGGTCTTATATACTTGCGTTGTGCCTTAATGATGTACTTTTCTACCAAAGCTGGGTCAAAGTCATTATTAGGTATCTTGTCAAGTACCTCTGTTGTTGTCATTATTTCAGTAGTTGCACTCATTAGTCTTTAGCGTTTGCATAAACATTTAATGTTCCAGCAGAATTAGAGCCTTTATTATAGCTTACTCTAAACATATGAGCAGTAAATCCATCATCACTTAATATGTGGCTTCCTGATGCTGTTCCAATAGTATAGGTCTGTGAATCTTCCCAATTTGTGCCATCAATACTCCATTGAGTTTTAATTACTCCATCTGTTGCATCTAGACCACTCCAAACAAACTGAACTGCCACATGAGTAAAAGTACTTATGTTGTCAGTAAGTGCAAAATTTGCTGTAGTTGCTGCTGAAGCATTTGTCGCTATTTGGTCTTTATATGCCTGATTTCCAGTTATTCCAACTTGTGCCATGTTATTCTATGTTTTTTTTGTTTATTAATATATCTGCACCCTCAATAGCTGCCATTCCCAATAATTGCCTTTGTTCATTTATTGTAAGAATTTCATTAGGGTTTATTAATGATGCCATACTTACTGGAGAATTAGTATGCACTTTTGCAGTAACATCAAATCCAGATTCTTTAAGCATTTGGTTTATTGGTCTTAAAAGTTTGTCTTTGTATGGCTGTATTATAGTATTGTTTATTATTTCAAATTCACTCTGAATCTGTTGCAGACTCCCAAGCTTCCCAGCAATAGAAATACCCGCAAGACTAGGTGTGAATCTATGAGCAGTTATTATATTCTGTACTGCCAAAGAATGTAATTGCTGAAAGTCCCCCTCTCTTACATTGTCTAATATCTGAACACTAGACTTTTGTTCTTGGCTGTCTAGCATTTGGAATAATATCTTTGAATTATTGCCCTCGCCAGTAAAAGAATCTTTTATTTGTTCCACATATTCTTGAGCAGTTAAACCATCAGGTGGCTCTGTACCAAATAAATCTACAATTGCCCCTACATGAAAGCCATTGTCAAATTTATCCACATTAAATTTAGGAATTCTATATTCTATATCAATCCAAAGACTAGCACCAATGTGGTCAGGCAAACCATAGTAATACATCTCGGGATTGTATTCTTTGCAATAGTAAATACTATTTTTTTCATTGCTGCCATACTTATAAGTAGGCACTTTATATATTTTTTCTTCTGTACCAGCTTGAGTCTTTTTCTTTATGCTAGACCAATCTGGAGAAAGGTAAGCATTGTTTATTTTGCCATCTTGATCAGCCTTTTCTAGCCTTATTGTTGTTATATCTTTATGATATATGAATTGACTATCTCCTGATCTGACTACTTCTATTGCAAAATTGCCAGTAGTGATAAGGTCTCTAGCACATTTAGTATATACATCAATTAAACTTTCATCATATTGATTAACTGAATTAATATAGTCTTTTAAACCTTGCTCTTTTTCTAAATCAATGCGTTCATTGTTCCTATAAAATTCTAATCCATGACCAGTAGTATATCCAACTTTGGCTTGTATTAAAGCATTGTGCGTACTGCTACGCTTTGCCCTTTTAGCCATATCATTAGGAAAAGTATTATTATCGTGTTTGAAAAATGGAACCCATTTACCACGAAAATCTTTCCTTTTGTCTGTTTCTATTGGTAGCTTTGGCTGTTGAATTGTTGCTAACCCAACTGCATTAATTCTCTTTTTTCCCCTTGTAGTTCTTGCCATGATAAATATTAAAAAAGCCTAAAGATGGCAAAGACACCACCTTTAAGCTAATTCATTCTATTGTTCAAAGTCAGCAGCAATAGTTACATCTCCCGTATATTCACGGAATAACTCGGCTGAAATTCCCGTTCCTTTGACCACATAGTGATTTGAATCTTGTAAACCAGCTCCTATAACTTGATCTACAACCATATGCATTCCCGCAGCTTTTTCAAGAACACTACACCAACCAATCACAAAATAGTGATCATTATAATCTTCCACTACTAGAACAGCTTTACACAAATCTACAACTTCTTGTAATTTTGCAGCTTTTTCTTTAGTCATTTTTGGAATAGTAAATTCAACGCTGTGATTAATAACGCTAGACCCATTCTCTTTTGATCCCTCTGAAGATACACTAAATGTGAAATCCTCATACTGATATTTATAGAATGCAGTCGGTACACTCACATCATTAAATTCGTGGCTCGATCCAGCAGTGAAAGATGTGATATTTGTTACGTCTGTAATCCAAAGTTTCTTCACACCACCTCTGCGAGTGCTGTCTGCACATGATACTGATAATCCTCCAGTTAATGCCATTTTATTTAATTTATTATATTTAAAAATAGGGAGAGCTTTTACACCCTCCCTTTATTACTAATATGCAGCAGCGACTAATTCGTCAAACACAACTTGTGTTCCGAACAAGAATTTGCTAGAAAGATAAAACTTCTCGTCTTTCTTTTCATACCATACAGATAATTCAGCCATTGGGTCTGTAATATCAGTTCCAACCACGAGGTTATCTGGAGTTGTCACAACTATTGCATTACTACCAATTGCAGCAGAATTAGGATTAGCAGATGTATCAGCAAGTGAAGCATCCCAAAGACTCATATCCACAACTGGAATTCCTCTGAACTTCAATTGAGATACACCATCTTGGATTCTTTGCAATCCTGAATCTGTGCCAGCAGCCTCAAGTGTAGAAAGTAAGTTATCATACACAGAGCTAGTCACATATGCAACTAATTGTCCTTTAATGCTTCTCATTGCAGCGGGCATATTTTCATAAAGCTTTTTCATTGCTTTGTAGGCCCCATCTGTTGCAAGAGCATCACTAGCTTCGTATGCAGCATCTGAATTAAGGTCTAATAGGTAACCACTTCCACCGAGTATTCTCTCGAAGAACCCTTCAAAATTGCCATACATCGCATGAGATGAAGCAGCATCAGAAAACCAAGCAGCTTTGATAAGGTCATCTCTCATACCTCTAGTTACAGCAGTCATCACCATTTCTTCTATGATAGTACCTTGAATGTCTGCTCTGTCTACTCCTGATTTTTGAGCTTCTGCGAATATCGTTTGTGAGAACGCATCTTCACATTGTTCAATATTCACTTTTAGTTTTTGTGGATCAATTACTTTGTCAGTAATAGCAACAGATCCAGAAGCAGAAAATCCACACCCTGAATCTCCCTGAATTATGTTAGTTAATGCACCTACTTTGTAGATGTTTGTCTTGGTTTTCACATCTGACATGATTCTGTGAAGCTCAAAAGGATTTTGTCCACTCTCTACTGATGGAGCATAGAAAATCTCTGTAAGCAATTCTTTCCCAGCATATGTGTGTGAAAAGCTAGTTGTTAAAGCGTTAGCCATGAGTTTAAGTTTTTAGTTAATTTTAATAATTAGTTTACCAGCGTAATTTTTCTGCTAGTCCATCAAAAGGATTTTTTTCAACAGCAACTTCTTCAACCACATCTTCTTCCTTTACAGCTTTAGTTTCTGTTGCTTCCAGTTTTTCAACCTTTTCAGTTAGTTCCTTAAGATTCTCTTCAAAACTATTTTTAAGCGTTGCAATTTCTTGGTCTTTTTCTACCAAGCTCTCATTCGCCATATCAATAGTTTCTTTTTGTGTATCAATCTGAAATTCATATAATGCTTTAAGTTCCTCTAATTCAGCATTTAAAGTAGCTTCAACTTCTGATTTGTTCAGTACTTCCACTTCTTTTTCTTCTGTATTAAATAAGCCTTCAATTTTATTAATTATCAGATCAATCTTGTCATTGATTTTTTCTAAAGACATTTCTTTTAAATTTTGATTTATAAATGATTGGGATAATCCCTCATAATTAGTAGGCAGTTTTGGTAAATTGTTTTCATCAATCTTATTTAATACTACGCTATTAATTATATCTTTAGATGGGATATATATTTTGTTTATGAATCCCAATCTTAAAGCTTCTTCAGCATCTAACCACCTTTCTTCAGCCATTAGATTAGCAATTGTGCTTTTTGCTCTCTTTGTTTTTTTCTTGTAGATGTTTATTAGTAATTCATCTATTTGTCTTAAACTTTCAGCTTCTTTTTCTAATTCCTCTGCATTCCCAGCAGCCATTGGAGTCCACACATTGTGGATCAGAAACAAGCTATTTTCAGACATTAATATTTCTTTAGCTGCCATTGCTATTATTGTAGCAGACGAAGCTGTTAATCCAGTAATTTTTGCAGTAACTTTATTCGGATATGATGCTAGAAAGTCATGGATTTGTAAGGCATCATTGACAGATCCACCAAGACTTGAAATGTTTAATACTAATTCTTTGCCTTTTGCTGTATTTACTTCAGCAATAAAAGTTTCAGCATCAAGACCATAACCACCAATATCACCAAATATGTCAATATTAGTTATTTCATTTTTTGCATCTATGTTAAACCACATATCACAATAATACGCAGTATAGCTTAAAATGTTTGGAAATTATTGGAGTAAAAAAAAGATATTATAAATGTTAGAATTAATACCCCCTAATTTTATACCTATTTATTCTAAAATAGAACACCTACGTAGTATCGTAGGAACATTCGTATAAAGATTCGTAGGAACATTCGTATATAAATAAAGAAGAATAATGTATTATAATATACTACTTATATATGTTTCATTTTTTTCGTGTTTCTACATAAAAAAAGCCACCCTTAATTAAAAGAATGGCTTTAAAAAACAAATAAATTAATCTTATTTACTATAATCAATATGTTTTTCCAAAAAGAACTTTGGCAAATATTTGCTAATGATATTCTGGATTTGTTTGTCTGAAAGATTGTAATAATCTGTACTAGCTGCACAAAAATCTGTTTTCTTTCCATTCATTTCTAAAACAAACTTTTGATAATCTCTAATCATTGTATAATTTCTAGCTCTTTCTGTTGGTATTATTCCCCTTTTAATAAGATAATAAACAAAGCTTTGTAATAATAAATTCGGATCTTTTTTTTCTATAAATGATAATGCATATTCTTTAGTATATACTTTCTGATAATCTTTGCTTATTTGATCAGCAAAAGAATTTAATAAACTTTGTTTTATTGGTTTGTTTGCCATGTTTCAAGAAATTTAATACCATATTTTAATATTCTGGCTCTATCCCCACTACAAGTAAAACAAACACCATTATTAGGATTCATTCGCTTATAAAACTTGTATAATATTAATAAAGCTTTTTGGTCAGGCATAAAAAGACTATTACGCACCTTTTTTACTGCATCTTTGATTTCAAGATAATCTTCTTCTGTTACCATTTGTTTAGTGGACATGATTCAACCAACAATCTACATTTTTTATGTAAAATACAACTGCATTTTCCACAGATGAATGAATTCTTTTGCATACCAAACCAATTGAGATAACTGGCTGCTCTCCGTTCTCTACAATTAGAACAAATTGACATTCTTTTGTTAAATTCTCTAGCATCTACTTTATGCATAAAGGTAAAAAAAATTAAGGAATAAAAACCCTTAAAAAATTGCTTCACTTTCCACATTGCTAATTGATATTTGTTTGCTGGTTGTATCTGATACGACATTTACAACTTTTAAAGTATTTAATTGGTTTGCCACTACTGATCCAATATCATCAGCCATATTAGCAGTATTTAAAGAACTTAATTGTGCATCTGGAGTAATGCCACCAAAAGCAAACTTCTTACCTCCACCAGCTTCATTGATTGCCGATAATATAGGTTTAAACATTGCTGTGCTGTTTCTGTTTATTACTGCCTCTCCCCCCTCTAGTTCTGCAACTCTGCCACCAACTGCAAACTTTTCGCCTCCTTGTGCATGACTTTTTCCATGTACTAAACCACCTTTGGCAAATTTCTGACTAGCAATAGCAGCAACTTGTGTAGCAGTTAATGCACTTTGGGCTGCTATTAAAGCAATAGTTGAAGCTCCGAAATCAACCTTTGGAACATCAGCAGCTATCCTCATAATAGCTAATGCACCTCTTATTAAAGTATCTGCTATTGCAATTCTTTGGCTTTTTATTGCGAACTTTCTTTCTATTTCTTCACGCTTTTTTGCATTATCTCCAGCAGCAGCTAGTTCTCTGTTTTTTTGTGCTTCATATAAATTAGTAAATGATTGTATTATATCACCTATTCTTTGTTCAGTATTAGATATTGTTTCTAGTCTTTTTTGTTGTGTTTCATTATCAATATCTTGCAAAGCTTGTGAAGCTTGTTTTCTAATTGCTTTTATTTTTTCTTCTGAATCAAATATTATCTGCTGTCTTTCTTGTTCCGTTAATGCTTCATTGTCTAATAAAAGTTTGCGTTCTTTTATTAGTGTTTGTTCTAAATCCTTGAGATTATCCTTATTAGCTCGTTTTTCTAATTCTAGCTTTTTTAATTCTGTTTGTTTAGTACTTTCAAGTTCTTGTTCATTAAGGTCTTTTTCTAGTTCAGCAAAATCTGATACTGCTATTCTTCTTTCTCTGATTATTTCTAGTAATCGTGTCTGACTAATTTCATCAAGCTTTAAAGCTTCTATTTTTTTAACCAATGCAACAGCATCTTGTTCAGCTAATAGATCATTAGCATTTACTTGTTCTTTTGTTAGCTTTTGAATTATTCCTATCTGTTCCTCAAAAGATTTTGTTCCTAGTTGTGCTGTTGCTGCCAGTATGTTTCTCCTTTCATCAAAAGTTTTTTTATCATCTTCAATCAGTTTTTCATTGATAGTTTTTTGATTGTCAAAGCCATCTATTAAAATATCAAGCTGTGCTTCTAATTGATCTCTATCAATTTCCCTTTGCAGTTTTGCATTTTCTTGAATAACTAAACGTAAATCCAGTTGTGCTTGTCTTCTTGCAAGTATAGCTTCATGTGATTTAGTTCGTGCTGCTTCATCTTTTTTATTGTTTTTTGATTGCAATAAAGCTAAAGCATATTCTTTATTTGCTAGTCTTAATTTTTCTTCTGCAATTTCTTTATCTAGCTTTCTAACTTTTTGTGCTTGTTGCCTCCTTAATTCAAAATTTCTAGTGTTGTCATCTGCAATAAGTTGTGCTATTGCTTTCTGGCTTTCTAATGATTGAACATTTTTATCTACTTCTCTACGTAATCCTCGCAGCTTAACCTCTAGGTCTGCAATTTTAGCACCATTTTTTGCTGCATCAATAATAGCAGATCCAAAATTATCTACTGCTTTTGTAGCTTCTTCAGCAGCACCTTTAAAATCTCCTTTAAATAATTTAACTATTGCTGTTCCTAATTTACCAGCCCTTTCTACAAGCTCATTAATTACAGTGCCTAGCATTGTCATTGCTTTTGTTGCTAGGTCAATAACTGGCTGCCACTTGGACATCAAAGCTAATAACATTCCCAAAGCAACAACAATAGCACCAATGCCAGTTTGTATTAATGCAAGTCTTAATCCCTTTAGGCTTTTAATAGATTTACCTGTAGCTTTATTGCCTTTTAATATATTGCCTTTAAAAGCTGCAAAATCATCTTTGATGTTTGAAACAGCTTTACCAGCACCTTGTGTAACTTTTGTGAATGTTTCTTGGACTTTGTTAATCATGCCCAATTCCTTGCCAAATAATCCTGATTCTTGCAAAGCTTCTGTAATTGCTCCTTTATAATTACCGACATTTCTAAAGTTATCCCCTAGAGCTGCATCATACTCCTTTAATGTATTGCTGTTGTTGTTGATTTCTTCAGCTAGTTCTTGCATTCTTTCAGCATTGCCCTCTATTGCTGGATCAAGGTCTTTGTATTCTTTTTTAAGAATCCTATTTTTTGTAACTAGGTCATTGTATGTATTTCCTAATTCATGAACATTTTTAGAACTTTTGCCGAAATTTTTGATATTATCTTGTATTTCTTTGTTAAGCTTCTTTTTTTGATTGCGTAAATCAATCTGTTCTTTTTTGGTTTTAGCTGTTATTTTGCCCTCTTCCTTAATTCTTTTATTAAGGTCTTTTAGTTTGTTTTCTAAATCAGCAACTTGTGCTATGCTTTCTTGGCTGCCTTGTAAAGCTAGTTCAATTAAAATTTGTTCATCTGCCATTTATTCGCTTTTAAATACCTTTAAATATTTTTCATTGTCCTCATCCTCCATCAATACATCATTAACAACACCATCAATTATTACTTGAATCTGTCCGCCATATTCTTGCAATGCTCCGTTTTTGTCAATCTTTAAAGCAGTAACTCTGTTGTCTGGATCTCTGCCCATGCCAACCTGAAATACAGATTCTGTATCTACTGCTGCATATTTGCCTATGATGGTTTGATTTTCTCCTTTTGCAATGTTACCCTCTCCAAATATGGTGTTATTGCTGCCTTTTTTGGCAAAGTTAGTACCATTATCTAATACTGCTGTTGCTCCTGATGGTCTTGATCCAATTTCTGGATCATCATCGGCAAACTTTCCACCACTACCACCATGAAAAGGATTTTTTCTATTGTCTATGCCTTTAATACCACCAATTTCTCCAAAGTCTAAATTCCCTCTATTTGCTCCAGTTTGTCCTGAATCATTAGTAGCATTACCATGATTTTCAATCTTTACAAGTTCTACTTTTGTTAAACTTTTTTCATGTGGTGCATAATCTAAAATTCTATTTATAACATAATAGCCATTTAAATCTGATGGCTTACTTATGTAAATAGGTTTTTTTAGGTTTATTTCACTTACATCTTGTGTCTTTAAATCAAAGAAAGCAGTAACTATAACTCCCTTTTCTATTGTGTTGATGTATTTTCCGTAATAGGTTTGAAATAATCCAGTAGTACTATTAAAAGATAAGTTGTCTTGTGTTACATCTCCATAGCCTGACATCAATGCTGTTGGTATATTGGTTTGACTAGTTCCTTCCCAATCCCATGTTCTGTTATTGCTTTCATCATCAGCTTGTGTTGCAAAAGATTTCACTAAAATTCTAGGAAGAAAAGAAAAGAATTTATTTTGTCCAGCATCATCAGCATTCCAATTCCTCCACATTCTTGCTATCAATGGTGCTTTGTGCTTGGCTTCATTTAATGGACTAGTAGCATATATTAGATTTCTGTCCATAATGTGATACGTAGCTGCAAATGTAGGATTTTCATACTTTTGCTCTCCAATCATAAAACGATCATTCAAAGTATGTTTATATTGTCCTAGCTGTGTATCATATTCTTCATTTCTAGCTTTTACATGACCATCATTCCCATCAGTTTTATATGCAAATTCTAATTTTCTTTTATAGTCATCAATAAATCTTATATCATAGCTATCTTTTTGAAGCTTGTTAGTCCAATCATTGGCTGTTGTAATATCATCAAAAAAGGTATCTCTAGGCTCAATATAAACTTTCTTCATGCCAGTATCTGTCCTATAATACAGATTGAATAAATGTGTTAAGCCTTTTAAAATGTCTAAAACAGAAATATTATCAGGCAATATGTCTTTTAATGTTATGCTGTTACCCTCTGCAATGTTAGTATCTATTTCATTATATAAAAATGTCCTATCTACTGAACTAAATCCTAATACATTGTATTTGTGTACATATTGATAGCCTGAAGATGTTTGTCCAGTATATGGGAAAAATGTCTGCAAATAAATCTGTATTTCATCACCTGATTCTATTTCAATGACACCAGATTCATAATAATAGCCTTTTGTAGTATTTGGTGTTGTACTAAATTGCTTAATTTTAATGTTAGTAATGCTAGATCCCCTTGTTCTACGTAAAAAGACATCATAATTTCCACCTTGTGCTAGGCTTTGAATAGTTACTCTGCCCTTGAAATTGCTTTTATGATTTGCATTAGCAACATATTTATAAGCTGATGTATTATATAAATTACCAGCATCAGAATTTAAATTTGCAGAATCATCATCAAAAGGCAGTATATAGTCGTATTTGTTTGTTACTGCTCCAAATGTTGTAATAGTATGGTCAATGTTCTGTGTAGCATTTACAGATGCTCTGAATTGTCTGCTAGTAATAAATGAACTGGCAAAAGTAAAAGCTTCGCCAATAAAAGGGAATACAAGCTTTTTAAAATCTGCACTATCTAGAAAAGTAGAACTTATAGAATATCCTATTTGTTCAAAAGCTGCATCAATAATAGCACGAATATATATTGCTGGTTTCATATCTTCAACAACAGCACCAGATACGTTTTTCCATGTTCCATAATTTATTAAAGGATAGAAAAAAGCATAAGAACTAGCAGTAGATAAATCACTATAACTTCCTGACCACGATGCTTCTATTGTTGCTTTGTTATAAGTATGGTCTGTATTGCTAGTTGCAGTATCAAAAGCAGTTAATTCATTTAAATATAATGTCTGCAATTGCTTTACCCAATCAGAATTATCTCCTATAAGCTGCAATACATATTCTTTACCCGTTGGTTTAGTAATTACATTTTTAAGCTTTATTTCCCCCCTTAATACTGGACTTTTATCAACTTTTACTACACATGGCTTTCTTTGCAGAACTTTGTAGCTATTGCCAACATAAGTGCTAACACCATCTACATAGGTATTAGGATTAGATATGTGTTTTAATAGCTTATTGTTTTCTTTTGTTGCTGGTATGTTAAAAGTTTTTGAATAGCTGCCTGATCTTATAGATAAGTTTTTTATATCTGCAATAAGATAGCTTAAAGACAAAGGAAAATCTTTACTGGCTTTAATATCTAAAGTGCCAGTAACGTTATCCGTAGTATCTAGTATTTCAATTTCTATTTTAGACATTTACTATATTTTCAAAAGCATATTGATAATTGATTTTCAACTGAAACAGATTTTTGTCGTCATCTATGGTCTTTATCTGGCTGTCAGATATTATTATTGGTATCTGTTGGCTGTTTT